>Ga0209212_1000065_pt1 | contig 207666 bp, 190 predicted proteins | sample RifGroC2_FD_183996 | JGI IMG/M metagenome (GOLD analysis project Ga0209212, IMG submission 183996) | Groundwater microbial communities from Rifle, Colorado, USA - Groundwater C2 (SPAdes) (version 2) | ecosystem: Environmental > Aquatic > Deep subsurface > Groundwater | place: Rifle, Colorado...
TGACTTTCAGGAGACTTAAGTTTGATGGTCCGATGTGGGAAGCAATGAAGAATATGGGGCCATTTTCTGCCTTTCTATTATTAACAGGAAAAGTTGATTCAGACTTTTCATCATGTCATTAAGTATGTCTCCTAATAACAGTTTATCTGCTCAGCGAATAGTAATCTCTGCCCCCCATGGACGCTCAGGCAAAACAACTGTCAGTATTGGTTTGAGCTCCGCTTTGTCAAGGCGAGGATTAAGAGTTCAGCCCTTTAAAAAGGGTCCAGATTATATTGATACAAGTTGGCTTTCTTTTGCCACAAAAACCCAGAGCAGGAATCTTGACCTCTTCATGATGAGGGAAGATGGTGTTAAAAATCTATTCGGGATGGCAAGCCAGTATGCAGATATAAGTATTATTGAAGGGAATACAGGTCTTTATGACAGTGTGGACATTGAAGGGAAAAACAGCACTGCAAATCTTGCAAGGGTTTTAGATGCCCCTGTTATATTGGTTGTAGATACAGCCAGGATGACACGGAGTATTGCCGCACTTGTAAATGGATATATGAATTTTGAGCCTGATATAAAAATATCTGGTGTTATCTTGAATAATGTATCGGGTTCGCGTCATGAGGCAAAATTAAGAGCCGCACTTGAACATTATAGTGCTGTGGAGGTGCTCGGCTCCATTCCGAGGAGTCCTTCGCTTGGGATACCTGAAAGGCATCTCGGACTTATCCCTCAAGGCGAAAACTCAGAATTATTATCTGTAATTGAAAATATCAGCGATATTGTTGAGGTCAATGTAAATATTGACAGAATAATAGAAGTTTCAAAAAATGTGTCCAGCTTTCAGCTTTCAGCTTTCAGCTTTCAGCCTGCCATATCTAAATCAGGAATAAAAATAGGTGTTGCAATGGATAGGGCATTCAGTTTTTACTACCCTGAAAATTTAGAAGCCTTAAAAAATACCGGTGCAGAGATAATCTTTTTTAATACACTTGAGGATAGATATTTACCCGATATAGATGCTTTATATATAGGTGGAGGTTTCCCAGAGGTCTTTATGGACGAGCTTGATGGTAACGAGTCCCTGAGGAGAGATATAAAAAATGCAGTTGAAAATCATATGCCTGTATATGCAGAATGTGGTGGACTTATGTATCTTTCGCGCAGTATTACATGGAGCGGCAAGACGAGAAAAATGGTTGGTGCTATCCCATGTGATACTGAAATGACAAAGAGACTTCAGGCGCATGGATATGTAATTTTACAGGATAAAGTCAGTGGTCTTGAGATAAGGGGGCATGAGTTTCATTATTCAAGAATCAGAAATCTTGGTGATGTAAATTTTCTTTATAAGGTCATTCGTGGTAAGGGGATTGATGGACAGCATGATGGTATCGCATATAAAAATGTAATCGCCTCATACTCACATTTGCATACAATGGGAGCGCCGCAGTGGGCAGAGGATTTTATATATAGAATTGTAAATCATAAACAGCGATACAGGTATAAGATGGCTGTTTAATGCTTCAAAATATTGATAATTCGGAGGGTAAGATGAAATTTGGGATATTGATTCAGGATGGGCCATATAATCACGAGGCCGCAGACAGTGCATACAATTTTATTCAGGCAGCACTTGAGAGGGGGCATTCAATTCAGGGGATTTTTTTCTATAACGACGGGGTCATCAATGCTACAAAATTAATGGACCCTCCTAAGGATGACAGGAATATCAGCAAGAGATGGTCTGAACTCGGTGCTAAGGGAATTGATATAATTGTCTGTGTCGCTGCTGCAAAGAGGCGAGGGATTAATGAAAGTGTCCTGATTCCAAATGCCCGTATCTCAGGCTTGGGGCAGTTGACAGAGATCGCTATTGAATCTGACAGACTGATTACATTTGGGAGCAGTTAATTCAAATAATAATTAGCCACAGAGTTCACAGAGAAAAATAAGAGAGGAAAAATTTATGGAAGAACAGAAGAAGACAAAAATCATGTTTGTGATGAGAAAACCGCCGCATGGCTCCATATATGCCTATGAAGGGCTTGAGGCAATACTGATAATGGGGGCGTATGAGCAGGAGGTAAGTGTTGTCTTTATAGATGATGGTGTATTTGCTTTAAAGAAAGAGCAGGATACAAAGCCGCTTGGTGTAAAGGAGTTTTCAAAGACATTTGCGGCACTTGAGGATTACGATATTACAAATATTTATGCGGACAGGGAGTCTCTTGAAATAAGAGGATTAACTGTAGATGACCTTATCATTAAGCCTAAGCTCCTTGAGGCTTCAGAGATAGCAAAAATAATGGAAGAACAACACACCCTGCTGCCATTTTAAAAAAAACAGAAGACTGAACACAAATGACACGAATGGACAAATCACACGAATTAAACAAGAGGTAAGATGAAAAAAACAAGATGCAAGATATAAGATTTTTTGCTTCTTGTTTCTAATACATTTGTGCCATTCATATATTCGTGTAATTCGTGTTCCAAAGGGAGGTAAAATATGCTTCATACAATTAACAAATCACCATTTATTTACCGTAATCTTGAGAGTTGTCTCAGGTTTGCCAAAAAGGGTGACCCTATTATGCTTTACGAAGATGGTATTTATGCCATTACATCAGGGTCAAAGATTGAACCGACAGTGATTGAGGCATTGAAAAATCATCCAATTTATGCAATTGAGGCGGATGTAAAGGCAAGGGGTATTACAAAGGTTATAGATGGCGTGTATCTTTGCGACTATTTCTGTTTTGTGGCACTGTCAGAACAACATAAAGTCTATCCGTGGTTTTAAAAAATAAAACATTTCACCACAGAGGTCACGGAGACACAGAGGTATTTAAAACTTTTTAAAATATTTATATTCCCCTCAGTGTCTCAGTGGTTTCATTAGGTTTTTGTTTTGACTTGTTCGGATTGAAAAAAATGGGAATCTTATTTTCATTATTCACAGTAATATCTCTTATATTAATTGTCTATTCAGGGGTAAAGCTTGCAAATTTACATTTACTATTTGGAGTTCTTATTCCGTATATGGCATTAATTACATTTATTATAGGAATCATTTATCGCGTGGTAAAATGGGGACTATCGCCTGTCCCATTCTGTATACCTACAACATGCGGACAGCAGGAATCTCTCCCATGGATTAAGCAGGATAAGCTTGAGAATCCTTCAAATACACTTGGTGTTATCGGAAGGATGGCTCTTGAGGTGCTTTTCTTCCGCTCCCTTTTCAGAAATTTAAAATTTGAGGTTGGTGCGGCGAATCCAGCCGAAATGAAGAACGAAAGCAGGGTTATTTACAGTTCAGACAAATGGCTCTGGCTGTCAGGGCTTGTATTTCACTGGTCATTCCTGATAATCCTTTTAAGGCACTTGAGATTTTTTACAGAACAGGTGCCATCATTAATGCGATTGCTTGAAGGCTTGGATAGCTGGTTTCAGATAGGTCTGCCGCATTTCTATGCAACTGATTTGGTTATTTTGCTCTCTGTTACCTACCTCTTTATCAGAAGAGTTATTATACCGCAGGTGCGATATATATCGCTTGCTGCTGACTACTTCCCGCTCCTTTTAATACTGGGTATTGCGGTTACGGGTATTTTGATGCGGTATTTCAGCAGGGTGGATATTGTAGATGTGAAGATTTTAACAATAGGGCTTGTGAGTTTTAGACCTGTTATCCCGGAAGGTTTGGGTATCATTTTTTACATTCATCTATTTCTTGTATGCACTCTCTTTATATATTTTCCATTCAGCAAACTCGTGCATATGGCGGGTGTATTTATGAGTCCGACAAGAAATTTGGCAAATAACAGCCGTATACAGAGATATGTAAATCCATGGAATTATGATGTGAAGGTTCATAAATACAGTGAGTATGAGGAAGAATTCAGGGAAAAGATGAAAAAGGCAGGAATACCAGTGGAGAAGGGGTAGTAATGGCAGAGGTTATGAAAGAAGATAAGACTTTAAAAGTGGATTACAGATTCCCCAAAACAGGGTGGATGGATACACCTGTTGAATTTAAACAAGGGATGTTCTGTCACGGCTCAAAGGCAAAAGACATTGAGGCAGTCGGTTTCCCCAATCCGAGGGAGTGGTCGTCAAAAGACAAAGACTGGAAGCTTCCTCCTGACTGGAAAGAGATAGTCTTAAATGGAATGAAGGAGAGGCTTGATAAATACCGCTCTTTCAAGCTCTTCATGGATATTTGTGTTAGATGCGGTGCCTGTGCTGACAAGTGTCATTTCTACATAGGCACAGGAGACCCGAAGAATATGCCGGTTTTGAGGGCGGAGCTTTTAAGGTCAGTCTATAGAAAATATTTTACACTTTCAGGAAAATTATTTGGGAAATTGGCGGGTGCGAGGGAGCTTACAGAGGATGTATTAAAAGAGTGGTGGTATTATTTTTACCAGTGCACTGAATGCCGCAGATGTTCTGTCTTCTGCCCTTATGGTATTGACACTGCTGAGATTACAATGATTGGGAGAGAGCTACTAAATCTCCTTGGTCTGAATACAAACTGGATTGCAGGACCTGTGGCAAACTGCTACAAAAGAGGGAATCACCTCGGACTTGAGCCGCATACATACAAATCGCAGATTGAATTCCTTCTTGATGAGATAGATACTCTGACAGGCATCAAGATAGAGCCGACATTTAACAGAAAGGGTGCAGAGATACTATTTGTTACACCTTCTGGCGATGTATTTGCAGAGCCAGGCACTTATACAGCGATGGGCTATCTCATGCTCTTCCACGAACTTGGGCTTGACTATACATGGAGCACCTATGCATCTGAAGGCGGAAACTTCGGCTTTTTCACATCAAATGAGATGGGAAAGAGGCTCAATGCAAAGATATATGCAGAGGCGAAGAGGCTTGGGGTTAAGTGGATACTCGGTGGGGAGTGTGGTCATATGTGGAGGGTAATCAATCAGTATATGGATACATGGAATGGCCCTGCTGATTTTCTTAAAGAGCCTGTGTCCCCGATAACAGGCACAAAATTTGAGAATGCCAAATCTACAAAGTTTGTCCATATTGCAGAATTTACTGCCGACCTGATAAGGCACAACAAACTTAAACTCGACCCAAGCAGAAATGACAATTTAAAGTTAACCTTTCATGACTCATGTAATACCTCAAGGGGGATGGGGATTTTTGAGGAGCCGAGGTATGTCATAAAGAATGTATGTAATTATTTTTATGAGATGCCTGAAGATACAACAAGGGAAAATACCTTCTGCTGTGGGAGCGGCTCAGGCCTGAATGCAACAGAGAATATGGAAATAAGAATGCAGGGAGGCTTCCCAAGGGCGAATGCAGTTAAATATACACAAGGAAAATATGGCGTGAACATGCTTGCAAATATCTGTGCAATTGACAGGGCGGCATTTCCTGCCCTTATGGATTATTGGGTTCCGGGTGTAGGTGTTACGGGTGTCCATGAGCTTGTCGCAAACGCCCTAATAATGAAGGGGGAAAAGGAGAGGACAACGAATCTGCGGGGAGAACCAATAAAATCAGCCACAGAGGACACAGATAAAAATATAAAGCAACCACAGATGGACACAGATAAACGCAGATAAAAAAGATTAAAAAAATCTGTGAAAATCTGTGTATATCTGTGGTTTCAAAGAGGTTTTTATTTTTAAGTTTTTCTCTGTGGTCTGTGGTGAAAAGTTTTTATGTATAACGGTTCTAAAATAATTGCTGGTTTGATTATATTTGTTGCTCTTGCCACATTCCCTTTCCTTTATAACATTGGTAAGGTGAATGCAAAGCCGGAGCTAAAGATTGATACGCCTGTAATTGAGCAGTTGAAGGAAAAGGAGTGTGTAGAGTCAGAGGAATTTATGAAGGCTAAGCATATGCAGTTATTGAACAGGTGGAGGGATATGGCTGTCCGGGATGGCGAGAGGGTTTATGTGAACAGCAAGGGAGAGAAATATGAGATAAGCCTTCAGAATACTTGTCTTAAATGTCATTCCAATAAAAAGGAATTCTGTGATAAATGCCATAACTATATGTCAGTCAAGACTCACTGTTGGGATTGCCATTTAACCTCTGAGGAGAAACAAAAAACTTGAACACGAATAACACGAATGGACAAATTACACAAAACTAATATAAAGCATCAAATTTCAAGCACCAAGCACCAAACAAATTCTAATAACAGAAATCTCAATTCCAGACAGCTTAGGATATTTGGATTTGGAATTTAGATATTGTTTGGGATTTGGAGTTTGTAATTTGGAATTTCTCCTCTATATTCGTGTCATTCGTATATTTGTGAAATTCGTGTTTAATGTATTAGAGAATATGGAAACAAATAGAAGGCAGTTCTTAAAAATATTTGGAATTTCTACCCTTTCAGGGCTTGGAAGTATTCCTGCTATTTGGGCATTCACTCAGCACTCAGCACTCAGCACTCAGCACTTTGGTAAGAGGTGGGCAATGGTTGTAGATATTAAGAAATTTAAAACAGAAGATGACTATAAAAAGTGTATAGATGCCTGCCATAGTGTCCATAATGTCCCTGATTTTGGAAACCCAAAGGATGAGGTTAAATGGATATGGAAAATGCCTTATAAAAATACATTTCCTGAACAGGAAGATGATTATATTAGTGGCGAAATGAAAAATATGCCTTTTACGGTTCTATGCAATCACTGTAAAAATCCGCCATGCGTAAGGGTCTGTCCTACAAAGGCTACTTTTAAGAGGGCGGATGGGATAGTTGCAATGGACTATCACAGATGTATAGGGTGCAGGTTTTGTATGGCGGCGTGCCCTTACGGCTCAAGGAGTTTTAACTTTAGGGACCCGAGACCTTTTATTAAGGAGAAAAATTCTGAATACCCGACAAGGGCAAAGGGGGTTGTGGAAAAATGTAATTTCTGTGAGGAGAGACTATCAAAGGGACTACAACCTGCATGTGTAGAGGCATGCAAAGATAATAAGGCTCTTATTTTTGGAGATTTGAATGACCCGGATTCAGAAGTAAGAAAGGTTTTGGAAACAAATTATACAATTCGGAGAAAACCTGAGCTTGGAACACAGCCGGGCGTTTATTATATAGTGGGAGCAAAAGAGGATGTTTGAAAAGGCATTGACAGGAGATAAGAGATACTGGGGATGGATATTTTCCCTGCTATTAATTATGGGAACAGGGTTTATATTTTATCTTAAGCAGTTAGATTATGGGCTTGGGATAACAGGGATGAGCAGGGATGTTTCATGGGGTCTTTATATTGCCCAGTTCACCTTTCTTGTAGGTGTTGCAGCATCGGCAGTTATGCTCGTTATACCTTATTACCTGCACGATTATAAAAAATTTGGCAAGATAATAATCTTTGGTGAGTTTCTCGCTATCTCTGCTGTAATAATGTGTCTCATGTTCGTCTTTGTGGATATGGGGCAGCCCATGAGGGCTATGAATATAATTTTATATCCTACGCCAAATTCTATAATGTTCTGGGATATGCTCGTTTTAAACGGCTATCTTTTGCTTAATTTGACAATTGGCTGGACGACCTTGAATGCCGAGAGAAATGATATGCCGCCGCCAGATTGGGTGAAACCTCTTATATATGTTTCCATACCTTGGGCAATTAGTATCCATACTGTTACAGCATTTCTTTATGCAGGACTACCCGGAAGGCATCTGTGGCTTACTGCAATCATGGCACCCCGTTTCCTATCATCAGCATTCGCATCAGGCCCTGCATTGCTTATTATCCTATGTCTTATTGTGAAGAGGGTCAGCAATTTTGACCCCGGTAAGGAGGCGATACAAACACTTGGGAAGATTGTTACCTACGCTGTTATTATCAATTTGTTTTTCTTTTTACTTGAGATATTTACTGCCTTCTACAGCAATATACCCGGGCATATGCATCCATTCAAATATCTTTTCTTTGGCACTGAAGGGCATGGAAAACTTGTTCCATGGATGTGGACTGCATTTATTTTAAGTATTATGGCTATCGCTCTTCTAATTAATCCAAATATGCGTAAAAGAGAAAATATTTTAATGGTGTCTGCCGTTTTAGTATTTATTTCAACATGGATAGACAAGGGGATGGGTTTGGTCATAGGAGGTTTCATACCAAATCCCTTTGAAGAAATAACAGAGTATTCACCAACCATTCCGGAGATATTGATTACACTTGGTGTATGGGCAACAGGTCTTTTAATTATTACTGTGCTTTACAAAATAGCTGTTTCAATAAAAGCCCCTCACCCTCCCCTCTCCCCACAGGGGAGAGGATTAAGGTGAGGGGGTAGAAAGGAGGATAAATTTATGGGAAGTTTTGAGCTTGGCGGCAGGACATATCAGACAGATGAAGACGGGTATCTTGCCAACATAGAGGAGTGGAGTAAGGAAGTAGGAGAGTATCTTGCAAAGGAGGAGGGGTTAGAGATGACTGAGTCGCACTGGGAAGTTATCAATTTTCTAAGGGAATACTATGAGGAGTATAAAATCGCCCCTATGATTAAGATACTCGTTAAGGCAATAGCTAAAAAGCTTGGTCCCGAGAAAGGGAATACAAAATATCTATATGATTTATATCCCGAAGGACCGGCAAAGCAGGCGTGCAAGATTGCAGGATTACCAAAACCCACAGGATGCGTATAGGAGTTAGTGAGTTTAGGAGTCAAAGAGTTGAAGAGTTAACTCCTAAACTCCTCAACTCTTTAACTCATTAACTTATTTAGGGAGGTATAAATGTCTAAACAGAAAGAATCAAAAACTCCGTTGCTGGATGATTTAGAAGATGGTCCCTGGCCCAGCTTTGTTACTGACCTGAAAAATCTGGCAAAGAAAAAGCCCGCAGTTGGGCAGCTTTTGGGTCAGCTTGAGCAGTCCTATGAAGAGCGATGGGACCACTGGCTTGGGACTGTAATAAATACCCCCGGCTATGGCGGTGGTATTATAGCGAGGTATTCTGATATCGGCAATAAATTTCCTGATATCGCCCAATTTCATACTATCAGGGTAATTGAGCCTGCAGCCTGGGTCTATTCAACTGATGCATTACGGCAACTCTGCGATATTAGTGAAAAATACAGTGCTGGCATTCTTCAGTTTCACGGTATGACAGGGGATATTCTGATGCTCGGCTCAAATAATGAAAAAACCCTTGAGGCTGCAGAGGAGCTTATGGAAAAGGGGTGGGATATAGGCGGCTCAGGAAACGGTCTAAGGACTCTGTCTTGCTGTATTGGTCCTGCATATTGTGAGATGGCATGTTTTGATACGCTTAAGACTACAAAATTTCTTACTGATACATTCATTAGTCAGTTACACCGTCCTGAATTTCCTTATAAGTTCAAGTTTAAGCTTTCAGGCTGTCCGAATGATTGTGCAAATTCTATCCAACGTTCAGATATGCCTATAATTGGGACATGGAGGGATGAGATTCAGATAAATCAGGAAGAGGTTAAGAAGTTCATTGATGAGAAGGGTGAGGAGTATGTAGTTGATAATGTAATAACAAGATGTCCAACAAAGTGCATCACCCTGAAAAATAAAAAAATTGAAATAGATGATAAGAACTGTGTCAAGTGTATGCACTGTATAAATGTAATGCATAAGGCACTCGCACCGGGAAAGGACAGGGGGGTGACAATACTCCTTGGCGGGAAGAGGACTCTAAAAATAGGCGACACAATGAGCTCAGTAATTGTTCCCTTTATGAAGCTTGAGACAGATGAGGATTATGAAAAACTTGTTGACCTTGTAAGAAGGATATGGGAGTTCTGGACCGAGCATGGTATGGATCATGAGCGTGTCGGTGAGTTTATTGACCGTGTAGGACTTGGGACATTCTTAGATGGCATCGGGCTTGAGCCTGACCCTCAGATGGTAAGACACCCCAGAACAAATCCTTATATAAAGTTTGAGGAGCTTACACCGCCAAAGATAGACGGAGAGCCAAAGGTCGCACCAAATGTTGTTGACAAGGAGATTGAGGGCAAAGAAACTGTCATTAGTTAGTAGTCATTAGTTCCCAATGACCAATGACAAATGACAAATAAGATGGGAGGACTTAAATATGGCTGAGAAAAAGAAGATGGCGCCGAGGGATAACGGGGCGCCGGATTATAAAAAGTATTTACATCCGATGATGGCTAAGAATTATGGGAAGTGGAAATACCATGAGAATCTGCGTCCCGGTGTGAATATGTATGTGGCTGAGAGTGGAGACAGGCTCTATGTAGTCAGGGCAGGTTCAACAAGGACAATGAGCGTAGATACAGTAAGAAAGGTCTGTGATATAGCGGATAAATACTGTCAGGGGCATCTCCGTTTCACGAGCAGGAGCAATTTAGAGTTTCTTGTTACAAAAAAAGAGGATATTGAACTACTAATAAAAGAGGTTAAGGATAAGCTTGGATTTCATGTCGGCGGGACGGGTCATTCTATATCCAATATCCTCCACACTCAGGGTTGGCTGCACTGCAACCTGCCCGGTACTGATGCAGCAGGTGCAGTGAAGGCAATGATGGATGTCCTATATGAGGATTTTATAAATGAGAGATTACCCCAACGTGTGAAGATTTCTACATCATGCTGTCAGATTAACTGCGGAGGGCAGGCTGATATAGCAATCAATCTTCAGCATCACCATCCCCCGAAAATCAATCATGACAATATGAAAATCTGCGAACACCCGAAGGTTGTTGCTATATGTCCTGTTGCAGCAATCCGTCCAGCTAAAAAGGATGGCAAAGATACACTTGAGGTTGTTGAAGAAAAGTGTATGTATTGTGGTGCATGCCACGGGCAGTGTCCGAGCATGGAAATAAGGGATGCAAATACAGATACACTTGCAATCTGGGTTGGAGGTAAGTCGTCAAATACCCGTGGAGGACCTTCTTTTATGAAGCTGGCAACTTATGGAATTCCGAATAACCCGCCAAGATGGCCTGAGGTGAGTGATGCAGTTAAAAAAATATTGAATGCCTATAAAGAGGGTGCAAAGGAAGAGGAGAGGATAGGGGAGTGGATAGAGAGGATTGGATGGAAACGGTTCTTTGAGGTTACAGGATTTAAATTTACCAAATACCACATTGATACATACAGGTATGCCAGAACGACATTCAATACATCAACACAGGTTCGGTTATAAGCATACTGCAAAGGAAATTATAAACCACGGAGGCACGGAGACACAGAGAAAAATAATAAGAAGAAATGGGGAAATTTGAGAAAGAGGAAATGAATAATATTTCATTTTGCCTTTTCTCCATCTCTCTATTTTCTCCCTTTTCTCCTTAATCTTTTTTGATTTTGTTTCTCTCTGTGCCTCTGTGTCTCAGTGGTTAAAATTAAGTTTTTATTCTTATGGAGGTTTTTAATGGAGACTCAAACTATTGGATACGATATTAAACAGGGTGATGTTATAAAACTCAAAGTTGCATCACCCTCTGATATTGTTGTTACAAATGGTGAAAGCTGGAAGTGTCCTGTATATGTCAAGCGGATGCCCCCCTGTCGGGGCAACTGTCCGAGTAGTGAGGATATAAGGGGATACTTGACCTATGTTGCACAATCTAAAGATTACAAGAGGTCTTATGAGGACGCATTTGATGAGGCGTGGCACATACTCACTGATAAAAATCCGTTCCCTGCAGTCCACGGAAGGATATGCCCCCATCCCTGTGAGGATGGATGCAACAGGAAGCATAAGGAGGACGGCTCTGTGGCGATAAAAAATTTCGAGAGATTTGTTGGTGACCACGGCATAAAGAGGGGGCTTAAGCTAAAGAAACTTACAGACAAAAAGCATAATAAGAAGATTGCAGTAATCGGTGCAGGTCCGTCAGGCCTTTCCTGTGCGTATCAACTTGCAAGGAAGGGCTATCCTGTAACTGTTTTTGAATCGTTGGAAAAACCAGGAGGAATGCTCAGATATGGCATTACTTCTTATCGCCTCCCCAGGGAGGTGCTTGATGCAGAGATACAGAAGATTCTTGACCTCGGAGTTGAATTGAAGTGCAATACTAAAGTCGGTGATGATATTTCATTTGAGGACTTAAAGAAAAATTATGATGCCGTTTATATGGCAATAGGTGCGCAGAAGGGGAGTAAGCTTAATGTTGAAGGTGAGAGTTTATCAAATGTATTTTCAGGTGTTGAATTCCTTCACAGGATAAACAATGGTGAAAAGGTAAATATAGGCAGAAGGGTGATGGTTGTAGGCGGAGGCAATACGGCAATAGATTCTTCAAGGGTCTCAAGGAGGCTTGGTGCAGATGTAACTATTTTATATAGAAGGACAAAAAATGAGATGCCTGCCCTCACAGATGAGATAAGGGGGGCGGAAGAGGAGGGGGTAAAGTTTAAATTTCTGACTGCGCCGATTGCCATATCAAGAAACGGGAGAGGCTCTGTTGATATAACCTGTATTATGATGAAGCTTGGAGAGAAGGACAAGTCAGGGAGGCAGCGTCCAGTCCCGGTAGAAAATTCTAATTTTATACTTCAGGCTGATACTGTAATTGCTGCAATAGGGCAGGAGCCCGATTTGACGAATTTAGATGGGCTTAAAAACAAAAACGGATGGCTTGAAATCAATTCTTCAAACAGGGAGACATCTGTTGGAGGTGTATTTACAGGCGGCGATGCCCTCGGACTTGCCAATGCAACAACCGCAGTCGGGCATGGGAGAAGGGCTGCAAAGTCTATAGAGGCATATCTCAATGGTATCAGCTACAGAGAGCCGACTGCTCCAAGGCCTGTCAAAGATACAGATATGATTCTGGATTATTACCCGCCAGCCCCTCGGAATAACATAAAGGAATTGCATGTAGGGGAGCGTATAGATAACTTTAAGGAAGTATGCCTGCCTCTTGCTATGGAGGAGGCGATAGCAGAGGCAAACAGGTGCATGAGCTGCGGCTTATGCTTTACCTGCGACCAGTGCCGTATATACTGCCCGCGAGAGGCTATCAGCAGGGATAAAAAGAGACCAGTCGGACAAATCATGTTTACAGATTATACGAAATGCAACGGTTGTCACATCTGTGCAGAGGTCTGCCCATGTAACTATATTGAAATGGGTATGGGTTTGTGATATATTTGCTAAATAATTTTAAATGATAGGAGGGTATTATGTTGAGAAAGTCTTTTTATCTATTATTGATTTCAATCTTTTTGACAGCCTTAATTCCCTATGCTGGATTTTCAGCGGAAAAGAAGGCTTCAGGCAAAGGAGGAGAATTGGAAAATATAAAAACCACAAAGGCTGTAATTGAAACAAAGTTAGGGAACATTGAAATAAAGTTTTTCCCTGATGCTGCACCGAATCATGTCAAGAATTTCATAAAACTTGCAAAAGATGGCTTTTACAACGGCACAATCTTTCATCGTGTAATACCAGGATTTATGATACAGGGCGGAGACCCGAATACGAAGGGACAGGATAAGGCTACCTATGGTATGGGCGGTCCCGGACATAAAGTAAAGGCGGAGTTCAACAACATAAGCCACAAGAGGGGCATCCTCTCTATGGCAAGGTCAATGGACCCTGATAGTGCGGGCTCTCAGTTTTTCATAGTTGTCACAGATTCAACATTCCTTGATAAACAATATACAGTATTCGGTGAGGTAACAAAAGGAATGGATGTTGCCGATAAGATTGTAAATCTGCCCCGAAACGAAAATGACTTACCGGATGAAAGGATTGAGATGAAGGTAAAGATAATTGAATAATTGATTATTCACTCTCTTTTATATCAAGCTCCTTCATCTTCCTGCTTAAGGTATTTCTGTTTATGCCGAGAATCTCAGCCGCCTTTACCTGATTCCATTCTGTCTTTTTTAAGACTGATAGCAAGAGTTCCTTTTCAGCCTCGCCGATAACCTCATTGTATAGACTCCCTTTTTTTGTATAGTTATTGACTTTATCTTTTATAATATCGTGCATGGAGACAAAATCTTTTTCTGCAGATTGCGATATTGGGAGGTACTCTGGAGTTATTGAGTCTCCGCCTGACATCACAATAGCCCTCTGTATTACATTCTCAAGCTCCCTTACATTACCTTTCCACTCATAGTTTTTTAAGATGAGCATTGCATCATCTTCTATATGTCTTACACTGCTCCCAAGTTCACTGCTGAATCTCTTTATAAAATAATCTGATAAAAGTGGTATATCCTCTTTTCTCTCCCGAAGGGGCGGCAATGGGATAGTAATTACATTTAATCTGTGAAATAGGTCCTCTCTGAACATCTTCTTCTTAACGGCGGTCTCTAAATCCTGATTTGTTGCTGAAATTATCCGGACATCTACTTTTATCTGTGCCTTGCCTCCGACCCTGTAAAACTCCCTTTCCTGAATTACCCTTAAAATCTTTGCCTGCAAAGATATATCCATGTCTCCGATTTCATCAAGAAAAATTGTCCCGCCATCTGCCTGCTCAAATTTGCCTGCCCTTGATTCTGTCGCCCCTGTAAAGGCACCCTTCTCATATCCGAAAAGCTCACTCTCAAGAAGTTCCCTTGGAATTGCTGCACAATTGACTGCAACAAAAGGACCATTTGCCCTGTTTGATGCCTTATGCAGTGCCCTTGCCACAAGCTCCTTTCCTGTCCCGCTCTCTCCTCTTATGAGGACTGTCAGGTCTGAGGATGCTGCCTTGCCGATTGTCTTAAAGACCTTTTGCATTTTCTGGCTTTTTCCGACAATCTCGCCAACATCATATTTGGTCTTTAATTCCTCTTCTAATGTGTGCACTTTTCTCTCAAGATTTTTAAGATTCTCTACCTTTTCAATCAGGAGATAAATCTCATCCATATCAAATGGCTTGGTTACATAATCAAATGCACCCTTTTGCATTGCCTCAATCGCATTTTTCATTGTCCCCTGAGCAGTCATAATTACAACTGTTATTTCCCTTTCCTGTTTCTTAATATTTTCAAGGAGCTTAAGGCCATTTTCATCAGGCAGGAAAATATCAAGAAAGATTATAAGATACCTGTTTTTTGAGAGCATTGAGAGGGCATTTTTCCCGTTTTCAGATGTATGGACAGTATAGCCCTTCTTTTCAAGCCCCTTTTTAAAGACCCACCTTATACTCTCTTCATCATCTATTACTAAAATGTTTTTCATATAGAAAAATCCTTTCACCGCAAAGGCGCGGAGACGCAGAGAAATATAAAAACAAAAAGATTAAGATAAAAATTATACTACTATCGGTAAAAATACCTGAACTGATGCACCTTTCCTGTCAGTCCTATTCTGAATTTTTATTCTTCCCTTATGTTCTTCTATTATCCTATGAGATATTACAAGTCCCAAACCGGTCCCTTTACTCTTTGTAGAGAAGAATGGAGTAAATAGATTTGACAGGACATCATCTTCAAATCCCTCTCCTGTATCCTTTACTTCTATAAGGACCATCTTTGTATGGGATTTAGCGCCCTCTTCAATTACAATATAATCATAGAATATCTTTGTAGTGAGGGTCAACTCCCCTCCCTTCTTTATTGCCTCTACTGCATTCTTGACGATATTTAAAAATACCTGAGTAATCCGCCCTTCATCAATATATACGGACGGAAGACTTGGGTCAAAATCCCTGACAACAGTTATCTTCATCCTCTTTAATATCTTCTCTTCCAGAAGGAGGATGTCTCCTAAAATCTTGTGTATATTTACAGATTTTAATTTGAGCGGTTTTGGATTTGAGAGGTTGAGGAGGTTTTCAACAATGGAGTTTATCCTGTCAGTTTCTTTGATTATTACACCGGTATACTCCCTGTATTTTTCACTCTTTATCTCTTCCTGTAAAAGCTGTGCTGCCCCTCTTAATCCACCGAGGGGATTTTTGATTTCATGTGCCATTCCTGCTGCAAGAGTGCCCATAGATGCAAGCCTGTCAGCCTTTCTCAAGTTCTCCTCAAGCTCCTTTGCCCTTGACATATCCCTTAAAACAAGTATTGCACCTGCTATATTTCCTCCCTCATCGGAGAATGGGGATATTATCAGGCTTATAGGGAAGACCCTTCTATCCCATCTTCGGATTATCTGAAAATCAGAATCTGAAAATGTGATACCGCTGTTTATAGTCTTATCTGTCAGCTCTAATAGCCTTGATTCGCCAGAGAAGACAGATTCAAGGGATTTACCGATGGCATGGGAGGAAGATATGCCGCTCATCTCCTCAATGGCAGGGTTGAAGGTGGTAATTATCTGTTCCTTAGATATTACAACTATTCCATCCTGAACACTGGCGAGGATATTTTCGTAATATGATTTGAGATTTTGCTCATAGCTCATAGCTCATGGCTCATAGTAAGAGGCTATCAGCTATCAGCTATCAGCTAATATGCGTAAAGTTTTCCGTAAGGTCTCTTAGAAACAGGTATAAGTTTTTTAAATGGTTTTTTAAATACAAGCTTTGAATCAATATTAAGGTCTTTGCAGAATTCCTTTATAAGGTTATTTAAAACAGTATTATCAGCATCTTTCAATTCCACAACCCCTACTCCTTCGCCAATCTGGTCTTTATCAACATCTCCCCTTATGTATATTACACCACCGTGCATCCCCGTGGCAAGATAACTCCCTGTCGCCCTTTCAGGCTTCTCATCATTGAGATTTAAGAGTATAAGTATCCCCCCTGCCATATACTCTCCAAAGAAATCTCCTGCCCTGCCGCCTGCTATAATTACAGGGATTTTATCCTCATACTCTTTCATGTGTATACCAACCCTGTAGCCGACATTCCCCTTTACAAAGAGCTTCCCCCCCCTCATGCCGTAACCTAAGACATCACCTGCATGTCCCTTTATTACTATCTTCCCATCATTCATTGTGTTGGCTACACTGTCCTGGGCAAAGGAATTGACAATTATAGTGGGACCGCTCATAAATGCGCCAAGGTCATTTCCAGGAACTCCGTTTATTATAATCTCAGTATCCCCGCTGACACCATCAGCAATATACCTCTGCCCGTTGACATTGAGAAGCTCAATATGCTTCTCACCTTTTTTAACGGCATCCTTTATCTGCTGATTCAGTGTTCTATAATGGCATCCTGCTGCATTTATTTTCATAATTATAAAATCTTTAGCCACTGACTTTCACTGACTAAAATATTTTTTAAAAGTCTGTATTTGTCTGTGGCAAGAAATTAGTTTTGCTTTTCAAGTTCTACAATTAACGGCTCTCCTGCATCAGGCCTGAAGACCCTGTCAGGATTCGGGCAAATCTCTGTTATCGCAGACTCTTCACTTGCCATATAAACCATATCATCTTTCTCGCCTGCTACTAATGGCCTCAATTTTACCCTGTCACTCAATCCAACCAATCCCTTACTATGGGCAAAGAGTATTGCAAACGGGCCATTTAAAAGGGCGCTGCCATAGACCATTCTTACTGCAGTCATCAGTTTTTTCTCTTCATCATCCATCTTTTTTATATCCTTCCAGAAAGGTGATGCGAGGGCTGAGCAGGCGAGTCTTAAAGGAAGTTTATGCCTCCTGATTAAAAGGTCAAGCATGTATGTGACCACCTCAGTATCGGTGAGAAGTGTGCATTTGTAGCCGAACATCTCAAGGTATCTCTTATTTATACCGTAGGATGATATTTCACCATTGTGGACAATAGACCAATCTAAGAGTGTAAAAGGATGAGCTCCCCCCCACCATCCCGGGGTATTTGTCGGAAATCTGTTGTGTGCCGTCCATATATAACCCTCATAATCCTCAAGTTTAAAGAAGTCTGCTATTTCATAAGCAAACCCAACACCCTTAAACGCCCCCATGTTTTTACCGCTTGATACCACAAAGGCACCCGGAATCTCGGAGTTTATGTGCATCACTGTATTTACCATGTAATTGTCTTCCCTTAATTCTGCAGACTCATGTGCCAGATGCTCATGAATTTCTTCAGGCGGATTTACAAAATATCGCATGAAGTATGGAGGATTTGTTATTGTGTAAACCCTTCTTGTCGGTATAACCTCCTGATGCTCTATCTTCACGGTTTCTCTCAGGTATTCCTCTGTTGCCGGAAGGCTCTTTTTATCGCTATACATTATATGAAGGGCATAGTGATTTTTATAATCAGGATATATGCCGTATGCAGCGAATCCGCCGCCAAGCCCATTACCTCTCTCATCCATACAGCTTATGGACCTGATGATTATATCACCCTTTATCTTTCTGCCTTTTTTGCTTATAAGCCCTGTCAGACCGCAGGCAGATATATCTTTTTCGCAATATGGACTTAAAATTCCTGGTTTCATATATAATTGAATATTGAATACTGAATATTGAATAATTTAAAATCCTTAAATTGTCAATCTTCAATCTTCAATTTTAAATCGCTTTCTCTAATTTCTCTCTTCTATACTCCTTCGGCATATGGACAAATCCAAAATTTCTGTCCAATAGTTTATCTTTAAAAGCTGTTACAGGTTTCTGCTCTTTAATAAGCCCTGTCAGTATCCCCGCCCTGTCAACATCATCCCCTACTAATATGGCGCCTACAAGCCTTTCATTTTTAATAATTATCCTTTTATAGTTTCCATTTTTAGAATCATTTTTTATGAGCGATTCATATCCCTCACCCCTTGGGTCAATAATGCCAAGAGAAATCGTGGGGGCTCCTGGGAATTCAATGGAGTTCATGGGGAATCCGCCTTTATAAACCAAAGTCCCTCCTGACATATTATCGCCTGCAATTGAACCCTGTCTGTACGCAAGCGGCCATATGGGTATTGGCATCTTCTCGTTTGTAAGCATATTGAGCGCCTCCACCACATCACCGGCTGCATAGACACCCTTTACATTTGTCTCCATCCTTTCATCTACAACAATCCCTCTATTTATTTTAATACCGCTCTCTTTTATAAAACCTGTATTTGGTATAACACCAATTGCGACAATAACTAAATCGCATTTAATCTTTTTCTTATCCCTTAGAACAACACCAGTGGCAGTATTACCCTTGCCTGTAATTTCAACCACTTCATTATTTGTTATTACCTCAACACCTGCCTCCTCCATCTTCCTCTGGACAATTCTTGATGCGTCCTTATCCAATGCTCTGCTTAAAACCTCAGGCGCAAGCTCAACAACTGTAACATCAATGCCTATTGCATTAAGCCCCTCAATCGCCTTAAGCCCAATCATCCCTGCACCGATGACCACTGCCTTCTGAACCTTCTTTGATATTTTCATTATCTCTTCAGCGTCACTCCACTTTGTAAATGTATAAACATTCTTCCTATTTTTACCTTTAATAGGCGGGATAAATGGGGTTCCCCCTGTGGCAAGCAGAAGTTTGTCATAATCTATCTTTTTCTTGTCTTCAAGTATGACCTGTTTTTTCTTTGTATCTACACCTGTTACCTTTTTATTAAAAACAGTCTCTACATTATTTTCTTTGTAAAAGTTCTCATCCCTGTAATACATCTTATCTTCTTTTGTATGCCCTGCGAGGAGATAAGAGATTAAAGGGCGGGAATATACATGATGCGGCTCATCAGAGATAATGATTATAGGATTCCCCTTATCATTTCTCCTGATTGCCTCTACAGCCCCTACTGCTGCCGCTGAATTTCCAATTATTAAATATTTCATAATTATTTAGCCACGGACTTTCACTAACTAAAATATATTTCTTTTAAGTCTATGTTTGTCTGTGGCTGAATTATCTCTCCTCATGCACCAATGCCTTGTTGGGGCATGCCTCTACACATGCAGGTACGCTCCTGTCAGGACAGAGGTCGCACTTGGAAGAGAGTTTTACTTTAAACTTTTTTCCCTCTACTAAATACTGGTTCCTTTTTATTACACCGAATGGGCATGCCATTATACACATCCAGCACCCCACACACTTCGGCTCATTTACAATAACCCTCCCGTCAGGCTTCCTGTGCATCGCACTTGTAAAACACGCCTCTATACAGGGGGCATCCGAACAGTGTCGGCACATTACAGAAACGGATAACCCCGGAAATATCTCTTCTACCAAGGTTCTTGATAGAGGAGCAGGATTCTCCTTCTTATATGCCTTTAATGTGTCTTTGGATTTTGAATGCTCTGTAATACAGGCAACCTCACAGAGCCTGCAAGCCATACACGCTTCTTCTTTTGGATAAACGATTTTCATAAGAAACAAAAAATAATTAACCACAGATGGACACAGATAAACACAGATTAAACCTTTTTAAAAAGATTTTAGTCTGTGAAAGTCTGTGGCTTGTTTTATAATTTTCTCACATTCCTTCCCCTGCATGTTTCAGCCCGAGTATTTTTAGTTCCCTGTCAGAAAGACCCATGCCTCTCAGTCTTTCCCTGTTGCCCCTCAAACTCTCAATGGCATTTAATCCCATGCCGCCTAACATTTCCTTTATCTCCCTGCTCCATGCTGTAAGCAGATTTACCAATTTCTCTGCGGCAAGCTCGGGATTCTGCCTCCTTGCAAGATATGGGTCATTTGTTGTAATACCCCATGCGCATTTGCCTAAATAACATTTCTGGCAGACTGTACAGCCTATGGCAACAAGTGCGGATGTGGCTATATATACTGCATCTGCACCGAGTGCAATAGCCTTTACCACATCGGCAGAATTTCTTATGCCGCCTGCTACCACAATAGATGCCCAGTTCCTTATCCCCTCATCTCTGAGCCTCTGGTCAACCTGAGCAAGTGCAAGCTCTGTTGGTATTCCAACACTATCCCTTATCATAACAGGAGCGGCGCCTGTTGAACCCCTTATACCGTCTAATGCAACAATATCAGCCCCTGCCCTTACAATGCCGCTCGCAATAGCTGCGGCATTGTGGACTGCTGCAATCTTTACAGAGATAGGCTTTTCATAATTTGTTGCCTCTTTCAATGCGTAAATTAACTGCCTTAAATCCTCAATTGAATATATGTCATGGTGTGGCGCAGGGGAGAGTGCGTCAGAGCCTACAGGTATCATCCTTGTCTTTGATACCTCTTCTGTAACCTTTTCTCCGGGGAGATGACCGCCAATGCCGGGTTTTGCACCCTGACCAATCTTGATTTCTACTGCTGCTGAAACTCCAAGGTAATCAAGGTGGACACCGAATCTTCCTGACGCTACCTGAACGATTGTATTCTTTCCATATTTATATAAATTTTTATGTAGTCCGCCCTCGCCTGTGTTGTAATATGTCCCCATTTTTTCAGCTGCCATTGCCAGCGCCTCGCAGACATTGTAATTGATGGCACCATAAGACATGGCAGAGAACATTATCGGGACATTTAACTCAATCTGCGGTGCCAACTTTGTCTTTAGTGTTATGCCCTTTTTTGTATCTTCTATTTCAATTGAATCAGGCTTTCTGCCGAGATAGGTCTTTAATTCCATCGGCTCTCTTAGAGGGTCTATGGATGGATTTGTTACCTGACTTGCATCAACAACTATATGGTCCCAATAGATGCGATGGGGCCTGTCCGACCCCATCCCTGTTAAGAGTATCCCGCCTGTGTTTGCCTGCTTATTTATATTTCTTATTGCCCATGAATTCCAGTTTGTATTTTCTTTGAAATTCTCTCCTACCCTTTTTATTGTTATGCAGTCTGTTGGACAGTAGGTATCGCACCTGTGACAGCCAACACAATTTGCATCAATATTAAAAATCCTGTCCTCTTCAGCATTATAAAATGTAGAATTATAGGAGCACTGGCGGACACAGACCTGACATCTGATACACCTCTCATCATCCCTCTCAACCTTAAATTCGTAATATGTAGGTGTCTTGTATAGCATGGCAATCAATAATGTAAAGCAATAGCTATGCCAATATTAAAGCTTATGCTTTTCAAACTGTTATAAACCAAGAACAGGTAATAGTATATAATATTAATACTATAGTGTATATGTTAAGTATATATTATTAACCTATATAATGCACGAACGATTTAGATAAGACCTTATGTTCATGTGTAGGAAATCATAAAAACTTGACAGGATTAACAGGATTTAAAAAAGATAAAAGTAATCCTGTTTTATCCTGTATATCCTGTCTAAAATTAGGTTTTTGTTCTTTTGTATATTTTATATTTGACGGTTATGGATTTCATGGGTTACTATTTGAGTGTTCAAGGGTTAGTGGTCAGTTGCTCACTGTTCACTAATCACTTTATTCTCGGAGGTTTTGATGAGTGGTATTACTTATAAAGATTCAGGGGTGAATATTGAGGCAGGGAATGAGAGTGTAAAAAGGATAAAGAAGCATGTCCAGTCAACATTTAATAAATCGGTCCTTACCGGTCTTGGGACATTCGGAGCCTTATATGATTTGGGGGATATAGTAAAAAATTATAAACATCCCGTCCTTGTCCAGAGTATTGACGGTGTCGGGACAAAGTTGATGATTGCAAATGCAATGGGGGTGCATACAACAATCGGTATAGATATGGTTGCCCATAGCTGTAATGATATTTTGTGTCAGGGTGCAAAGCCTATTACATTCCTTGATTATATAGCTACAGAAAAGGTCAGGCCTGAGCATATTGAGGATATCTTAAAGGGTATTGCCGAAGGTTGTCGTGAGGCTGATGTGCCTGTTATTGGCGGTGAGATAGCAGAATTGCCGGGGATATATGTGTCAGGAGAATACGATTTGGCAGGCTCTGTAACAGGTGTGGTTGAGAAAGAAAAGATTATCATAGGTGATAAGATTAAGAAGGGGGATATTTTAATCGGGATTGCATCAAGCGGCCTCCATACAAACGGATATTCCCTCGCAAGAAAAGTTCTTTTTACCAATAAAGGCTATACAGTAAAAACACATATAAATGAGCTTGGCGAGACACTCGGTGAGGCATTATTAAAACCACATAGGAATTATTCAAAGGTGATTCATTCATTAATGGATGGCTCTAAAATAGAGATAAAGGGGATTGCACATATAACAGGCGGCGGTTTTATTGATAATATCCCAAGAATTCTGCCGAATAACTGCACAGCAGTTATAAAAAAAGGCTCATGGGAAATTCTGCCAATTTTTAGCATAATTCAGAAAGAAGGAAATGTCCCTGATGAAGATATGTTCAGGACACTCAATATGGGAATAGGGCTTGTGGTTGTTGTTTCAGGTAAAGATGTTGAATCCGCCATTACTCATTTAAATAAAAACGGCTTCAAGTCATGGGAGATAGGGGTAATAGAGGAAGGGGAAAAGGAAGTTAGATTTACATAATTTTGAAATGTTCAATAACCAAATTCCAATCTCCAAATAATAACCGATTATTCAAATCTCAATAACCAAAACAAATGTAGCTAAAGGTGACTCCATGCCCAATATAACCACCTTAAGGGATTGGGATTTTTTACTCCTCAAAAGATACTCACCTCAATATTTAAAAACAGAAGATGAATGTAGTCTCTGCACTTATGGTCCATGCAAGATAGATGAGAAAAGAAAAGGTGTATGCGGGATAGGGCTTAAGGCACATCTTTCAAGGATGTCACTTTTTACTGCTGTAACTGGTGCCGCAGGTCATGCCTCATTGGCAGAGACAATTACTTCTGAACTCATAGAAAGATTCGGCAAAGATTATCCACTTGAACTTAATGGTGAACCTGTCCAGACTCCACTAATCCGTCTTATCTGCGGTATTAAACCCAAAGTCCTATCCGATATGAAGAAAGTTACTTCCTATATTAATAGAGAGATAACCGCACTCCTATCTGTCCTCAATATGGGGCAGGAGGGGGACTGGATGGACTTTGAGAGTAAGACACTCCATGCAGGTATGCTTGATAACCTATCACTTGAAGTTATTGATATGGCACAAATTGCCACATTCAAATTTCCATCTAATAGTCCAGATACACCACTTCAGAATTCAGAGTTCGGAGTTCAGAGTTCGGAGTTCAGAAATCCTGCCATTCTCTGCATCGGTCATAACTCTATTACAGGTATAGAGATTATGCAGTATCTTGATGAAAATAATCTTTCTGGAAAAATTGATTTATACGGGCTTTGCTGTATGGCAACTGATATGTCCCGCACCCCAAAAGGAGGTGTGAAGATAGCAGGTAATCAGAGAGACCAGTTAAAGTTTATCAAAAGTGGTATTGCCAATGTAATTGTTCTTGACTCCCAGTGTGTAAGGACAGATATTCTTCATCACGCATCAAAGATGGGGATACCTGTTATAGCGACAAATCCTGAATCTTGTCTGGGATTGCCTGATAGGACTGGAGATGAAACTGAGAAAATAGTGGATGACCTTTTATCGCAGAGGGAGGCAGGTGTACTGATATTTGATAAAAAAAAGATTGCACAGGTAGCAGTGGAAACAATATTAAATAGAAAGCAGAAGACAGAAGACAGAAGACAGAAGACAGAGGTAAATAAAAATTACAAGATAAGAGTCGGAAGGGGGGCGATATCTGATATAGAGATTAAAAATGTTGCACCCCCGATTGTAATGGGTGAAATACCAGGGATTATAGGTTTTTTGGGTTGTCCAAATTATTTCCCTCACCCCGACCCTCTCCCACAAGGGGAGAGGGGGGATGGATTATTAGAGATGGCAAGGGCACTCATTGACAGGGATTACATTGTTACATCAGGTGGATGCACAGCTATTGACCTTGCTGAGGTTGACACAGACGGTAAATCACTGTATGAAGAGACAAATGGAAGATTTGATGCAGGCGGGTTTGCAAATCTCGGCTCCTGTGTATCAGCATCACACTTATTGGGTGCTGCAATTAAAATAGCAAGTGTCATGCTCCACAGACCAATTGATGGCAACTATAAAGAGATTGCTGATTACATATTAAATAGAGTGGGTGTAGTAATAATTATTTGGGGGCCAATGAGCCAGAAGGCTTACGCAACTGCAACAGGTGCAAACAGGCTTGGGATACCTGTAATATTCGGAAGCAAGGGTGAGAGATATGGGAGGATGCTTGAAGGTAATAATAGCTGTGGCTGGGAGGTTACAGATATGCGAAATAAAAGGGAGGTATTTGCAGGCCCAACCCCCGCACATCTTATGACAACTGCCGATAGCCCATCAGAGGCTCTTACGCTCACAGCAAAACTTTGTATGAGACCGAATGATACATCAAAGGGGAGACAGACAAAGCTGAAAAATTATATAGAATTAGATAAACTGTTTTCAGGCAATAGTCTGCCAGATGATATTCATCTTTTTATCAGGACAAAATATGATATACCCCCTAAATATGAAGATAGTGTATATGATAAGCTAAAAGAAATGGGCTGGAAACCAGTATGGATACCTGATCCCACCCTCATAAATAATCATAAATAATCTATAGAATTTAATTTGAAATAATGGTAGACTTCAATTTCACAAAATCAGAGCTGCAAGCCTTTTTGAAGACAAGGAGGATTTAAGAATGAGTGCGTTTTTAGGACCTATTCACTACTGGATGTATGAGAAGATTAAGAATGTCATGATGAGAGAGACGGCAATATTTTCTGCCTTTTATGAAAAGTATGGCAAGGAGATAGAGTCTGTCTGCGGGAAGACAAAGCAGGAGATGGAGACGAAGGATATTGAAACGCCTCTTGACCAGCTTATAGGAGATTCTCCTATTCACGGATGGCTTGCAAACAGGATTAAAGAGGTGGAGACAGATGAAGCCCAGATGGTAAAGTCTTTTATGGGCAAATATAAGGATAGAAGCCTTCTTGAGGATGCGGCTTACTGGCATGGCAGAGGAAAGGGTGTTGAGGCAAAGGATAAATATGACCCTCAGGATGGTGTTGAGGAATTTCATGAGACAATCAATAACTATTTTCTTGATGGGATGCCCTGCGACCATGTAGTTGAAACAGAAATGAATAACGGCTCGCTTATGTATAAGCATACTGACTGTCTGCATCAGGGCTACTGGAATAATGCAGGTGTGCCTACTGAGTTGATGTGCAGTCTCAACAGAAAATGGATAGACGGATTCTGCGAATCCCTGAATCCTAAGTTTAAACATATCGGGAAAGAGAGTATTGTCACAGGGGCAAAGGAATGTGTTGATGTTTATTCTCTTTAAAAAGGAAATTATAAAAATTTACCACAGAGGCACGGAGACACGGAGATGTTAAAAATTCTAAATACCAAATTTCAAATAACAAATAAATTTCAATTTCTAAATTACAAACTATTTAGAATTTTGGTTATTTAATATTTGGTAATTATTTGGAATTGGGTGCTTGTCATTTGTTTATTTATTTCTGTGCCTCAGTGTCTCAGTGGTTTAATCAGGTTTTTGTTATTCTATGTTTTTCTGTGTAAATCTGTGTTCATCTGTGGCTGATTAGGTTTTTGTTATTATGGGCAGAATTGAAGAAAAGTTTGATGAACTGAAAGGAAAAAAAGAAAAGGCACTGATTGCCTTCATCTCTGCCGGCGACCCTGATATTGATACAACCAAGTCACTCGTCCTTGAAATGGAGAGGAGAGGGGCAGATATTATTGAGCTTGGTGTCCCATTTTCCGACCCTTTGGCTGATGGTCCCACAATACAGAAATCCTACCTGAGGGCTTTAAAGGGCAAGACCTCACTAAAGAAAATAATAAAAATGGTAAAGGAGCTTCGCGGGAGAATCTGCGTTCCCATTGTTCTCATGTCCAGCTATAATCCTGTCTTAAAATATAGCGAGGACAGGTTTGTTAATGATGCTGTCATATCTGGTATTGACGGTGTTATTATCCCTGACCTGCCCCCTGAGGAGTCGGATTATCTATGTGAGTTATCTGAAAAGAAAGGGATTGATACAATATTTTTATTGGCACCTACCAGCAATGAGAAGAGAATGAAACTTATCTGTGAGAGGAGCCGTGGATTTATTTATTATATTTCAGTTACAGGTATAACAGGTGCGAGGAAGTCCATGTCAGGCGACATTGGAAGGATGGTAAAAAAAATAAAGAGGTTCACAGACCTCCCTGTGGCAGTAGGTTTTGGTGTTTCAACAGGGGAACAGGCAGGGAATATTGCAAAATATTCGGACGGAATAATAGTAGGCAGTGCAATTGTGAAGATTATAGAGGAGTTTGGCAATGATAAAAAAAGGCTTCTTAAAGAGGTGGGAAATTTTATAAAAGGATTGAAAGAGGCAATATCTCCCACAAATAGGCAGAAAATATAAAATCTTGAGAACACGAATCTCACGAATATGCGAATGTCACAAATAAAAACTAATTTATTTTTTATTAAATTCGTGTAATTCGTCCATTTGTGTCATTCGTGTTCAAGTTTTTGTTCTTTATGATAAAAAAACTTCTCAAACTTACCCCATTTAAAATCGTCTTATTTATAACCACCCTTGTAATTCTTATTTATATCGCAGACCCCTCATTTATAAAATTCATGGAATTAAAGAGTTTTGACCTCAGATTTATTTACAGGGGGGAGACTAAGCCCGGCAATGAGGTTGCAATTGCTGTAATTGATGAAAAGAGTCTTGATGAACTCGGCAAGTGGCCCTGGCCCAGGAATATACAGGCTGAACTGGTTAATAAACTGACTCAAAAAGGTGTAAGGGTAATCGGGTTTGATGCTGTATTTTCAGAGCCTGACATCAATCCGGGGCTCAAAAAGATAAGTGAGGTAAAAAAACGGCTTATTGAAGACAAATCTGTAAAACCTGAACTGATTAGGCTTATTGAAAAGGCTGAAGGCGAATCAAACAATGACCTTCTTTTTGCAGATACACTTAAAAAATCCGGGAATACTATACTTGGATATTTCTTCCATTTTTCAAAAGAGGGGCTTGAGCATGTAAGCAAGGAGTCCATGGATGCTTCTCTTGATAATATCAGAGACTCCCAATACAATGCTGTCCGGTTTGCGAGTGCAGAGGCACAATCAATTCCATTGCAGGGTGCCTATGCAGCAGAGGCAAGCATAAAACCGCTTTCAGAGTCGGCAAAGGGCGCAGGATACTTTTCATTTATAACTGATGATGATGGTGCAATAAGAAAGGTTCCCCTGATAGTTCGTTATGAGGATACACTCTTTCCGCCCCTTTCCATCCAGATGATTAAACAATACCTTGAGACAGATATATCATTTGTTATTCAGGATTATGGTGTTGATGAGGTTCAGCTTGGTGATATAGCCATCCCGACAGATGAGTATGGGTCACTGCTTATAAATTATTATGGTCCCCAGAAGATGTTCCCCCATTACTCTATAACGGATATAATACATGACCGTGTCCCTGAAGATTTATTGAAAGACAAAATTATTCTTGTTGGTCCTACTGCCCTCGGGATATACGATTTAAGGATTACCCCTTTCCAGAAGAATTATCCGGGTGTTGAGATACATGCAACAATAATAGACAATATACTACATCAAAACTTTATAATAAGACCTGAATGGATGGCTGTATATGACCTAACAGCCATAGTCTTGATTGGAATTATCTTAAGTATTTTATTGCCAAGGTTAAAGGCACTTTACGCAGGCGTGGTGATACTTATCATAGCAGTGGCACACCTCGGATTAACCTACTATTTCTTTATTGACACAGGTTTATGGATTAATATAGTATATCCATTATTAGAAACATCCTCGGTGTATGTTGGGATTACAGTTTACAGATATGCAACCGAAGAAAAGGAAAAAAGATTTATAAAAGGCGCCTTCAGCCAGTATCTGGCTCCTGCTGTAATAAATCAGTTAATTGACAATCCGAAGATGCTGGAATTAGGCGGGGAAGAAAAAGTCCTCACGGCATTCTTCTCGGATATAAAGGGTTTCTCAACATTTTCAGAAAGGCTTACTCCGAAGGAACTGGTTCATCTCTTAAATATATATCTTACAGAGATGACAGATATAGTTTTAGAAAACGGGGGAACTGTTGATAAGTTTGTCGGTGATGCAATTGTAGCCTTCTTTGGCGCGCCTGTAAGCTATAGAGATCATGCAAAGATGGCGTGTTACGCATCCCTTGACATACAAAAAAAATCTGTAGAATTGAGGGAAAAATGGAAGAAGGAGGGGCATCCTGAGGTTTATACAAGAATAGGTTTAAACACAGGCCCAATGGTAGTTGGAAACATGGGGACCACACGTAAGATGAATTATACAATCATGGGTGACGCAGTGAATCTTGCATCAAGATTAGAGGGCGCAAATAAACCTTATGGGACATATATTATGATTGGGGAGCCCACCTATCTCGCGGCAAAAGATTATATAGAGGCGAGAGAGCTTGATTCAATCAGGGTCATGGGAAAGAGGGAACCTGTAAAGGTATATGAGCTTATTGCAAGAAAGGGAAAGCTTGACCGTGCAAATACGAGTGTAATTGAATCTTATAATAAGGGGCTTTCATATTATAAAGATAGAAAATGGGATGATGCAATATCTCAATTTAAAATGGCATTGACGACTGATTCCAATGACGGACCTTCTAAAACATATGTCAACAGGTGTAATGAATTCAAGGCATCCCCGCCGCCTGAAAACTGGGACGGGGTATATGTAATGAAGGAAAAATAAGTTTTGGAGTTCAGGAGTTTTTAACTCCTCAACTCTCTAACTCCTCAACTCTCTAACTCTTTAACTTACTTATGGAACTAAGAATACTTGGATGTTATGGAGGAAGTGCACCAGGCTATCGCCTAACCAGTTTTCTGATTAACAATAAGGTTCTTGTGGATGCAGGCTCAGTAACATCATCCCTTACAATCAAGGAACAGACAGACATAGAAGCAGTATTGTTAAGCCACTCTCATCTTGACCATGTATTCGGCATTCCATTTCTGGCAGATAACATTAACGGACGTAAAAATGCCCCTATTGATATTGCAAGTGTCAAAGAGGTAATTGAACCTGTAAAGGACCATATCCTAAATGACCGCATCTGGCCTGATTTCACACAGATTCCGCATACCATAAGCCCTGTCCTCAGATTTAAAATGATTGAAGAAGATGCAGAATTTACAATAAATGGCTTAAGAGTCAGGGCAGTAAAAGTGAGCCATTCTATACCCACTGTAGGGTATATTATAGGTGATGAGTCAGGGACAATAGCATATACAGCCGATACAGGTCCTACAAATAAGATATGGGAGAAAATCAATCAAGAGAAAAATTTAAAGTTTATAATAACAGAGGTATCCTATCCAAATAGCATGAGAGGGTTGGCTGAGATAAGCAGACATTTGACTGCTGAAATGCTCAAAGAGGAGATAAAAAAAATTGCCATTCCGAATCTTCCGATTTATATCTATCACCTCAAGCCTGCCTTTATTGAAGAAATTAAAAAAGACATCGCCTCTCTAAATATGCCCAATGTTACCCTGTTAGCGCAGGGAGAGACATACCGCTTCTAAATATGTCATTTCAGAATGAAGACAAATAAGACAATTCTGAAAGTAATTGCTACCCTTCTCTTTTTATTTATAACCACTCCCAATACCTTTGCCGAAGAGGAAAATGGTACGGCAGACAAGAAAAGGGTAAGTCTTGAATATGAAATTGACCCATATTATTCAAGTATTGACCTTTTCATATCCCTTACGGATAAACCGATTCCAGATGTCGGCGAAAAGGAAGAGGTTGAAATCTATAAAGACCTTCTTTACAGCTCCCATATCCCACAGTTTTTGCTGCTTGAGGCAAGCGTTAACCCCCTCCCGAGTCTTGGTGTATATCTGAAAGACCGCAATCTGGACACATATAATCGCGGGGAAATCTCACCAAATTTTAATCTGATTAAAGCAATGACTGCCGGTTTTGAAGAACCGCATGCACTCTCAGTCTTTTTTGGAAATGTACTTAATTTCGTAACACCTGGCGAAGACAGGTTGTATGGAAACAAAGGATACATGGGGTATCTGTTCAGCATGGGAAACTATCATATCAAGGACAATGTGTTAATCAACGATAACTGGTATGAGATAGAGTGGAAAATCAAAGGCGACAGAAAAACACCTACCAGCAGGCTTAACTGGAGTTTTAGAATCGGGGGAAAACTGCATGAAAATACAGAAATCAGAAATATATTATATTTTTCCATAAGGAGAAGCAGGATTGACTATGAGGCATCTCCTGCTGCAATCTTAAGAAACAGCGGTTTTGAATACACTGCGGATGTAAGCACAAAAAACTATGATGTAATGAGACACTACTTTTTTGTAGATAAAAAATGGCCATGGAAAAGGATAGGAACTGCTTTTTCAATAGCCGTGGGATTTGTGTGGGAGAGTGACCAGAAATATTCAGGGTCGTTAAAAGAAAAGGGAAAGAGAGACGACTTTCAGTTTATTTTAAGACCCAATATCAGTTTTTAATTTATGCCTCTTAATACAACAGATGCTATAGTCTTAAAGAGTACCAACCTCGGCGAGGCTGATAAGATAATTACATTCTTCACCCGAAGATACGGTAAAATTCAAGGTGTGGCAAAAGGGGTAAGAAGGATCAAAAGCAGGTTTGGTGCGTCATTAGAGCCTCTTACATATATAAATCTAATTTATTTTGGCAAAGAAAATGCAAACTTATATAAAATAAATACAAGCGATATATTGGAGCCGTTTAATAAAATCAAAGAAGATTTTGACAAACTCAAAAAAAGCCTCTTCCTATGCGACCTCGTAAATTCAACGCTTAGAGAACTTGATGTAAATATAAAAATTTTTGAACTTTTCCTTAACATACTTAAAATTATCAACAGGTCAAAAGAAACAGAAAAGATTGATATGTTATTGGATATTTTTAGTCTGAGATTTCTATCAGCCTCAGGCTTCGCCCCAAAATTAAATAACTGCATCCATTGCAATTCCCCCTCATTAAATGGGGATAAAGGGGATTATGCTATTGGCTTTCACATCTTAAAAGGTGGTGTGGTTTGTAGGGAATGCCTCAATGGTTCGGAAGATGTTGTAAGGATAAACAGTGGTATTATAAATTTCATGAAGAAAGCTCTCACTATGAATATATTAAATATTGACAGAATAAGTTTGCCATCTAAAATGAAAATAGAACTGCACAAAACAATCTTAGACTACATAAACATCCACATTGATAGAAAACTAAAATCCTACGATTTGGCATTTGGTATCAGGTCTTGAAATATTTGTCCTTTAGTCCTGTTAGACGATTGCCTTTTGAGTCATAGGTAAAGGTCTCTTCTATGGAAGAAATATCCTGTTACTAAGAAGTTAAAATTTTTTAATCAATTCCTCAGCATACTTTTTGCCATCCTCATCATCAGTCAATATCTCAATACCTTCAGGTCCTGCAACTCCAAGCCCAAGCTCAACTGCCCTATGTATCTGCTCTTGCTCAAATATTCTTGTTTTCATAATAGCCTTATTACTGCCGAGTTCTTTTAGTATAGCCAATCCGATAGCGTCTATGGCAACCCTATCTGTTCCTGCAACAATGACATCAGCCCTTTTCTTTGTTCCACTCATTGGACCTCCATCAACAAACGCCTCAATCCCGTCCATTATTATCAGTGATGGGATATAAGCCTGATTTATCTCTGCAATCATCTTTCTCATGCTAAGAAATGATGTATGAAGCTCATGCATATTTTTTTTGTTTGTAATTCCAACAGAAAGTTTAAGAGACATTGTGAATACACCGCCATAACCGTGTGTCTTAAGACAGCATGTAGTAACAATACATTCTGAATCAATGATGGGCTTAGCTACATCAAAACCGTTTCTCCAGTTACTCTTTTCAGGTTTTATTCTTACCCATTCACTTTTAGACAGTTCTTCAAAATTTACAAGTCCAACATCAAGTCTCTTACACAGTTCATATATGCCTTTTTCTTTTAGAACATCAGATGTATGCGGCGGACCACTTCTCTCTCCAATAGTGATATTTTTTGCACCCATCTCCTTCAAATGTAATATTAAATTTGTAAGTGTGTCATTGTGGGTAGATGCAGGGAAGGGATCTGCAGTATTAAAGTTTGGTTTAAGAAGCACATCCTTCCCCTTTACAGGATTTATATTTAGAAGCTCTACAGCCCTCTTAATGCCTGTGGCTCTGTCTGAAGTCTTAATAAGAGAGATTTTTGATTTTATGTTTCTATTAGCCATAGTTATCCTCCCTGCAAATACAGTTGACAGAAAAACACTCCCTGATATTTTTATAAAATCCCGTCTCTTAATCATAACTCTTTTTTCATATTTGCTTTAATATAATATCTTTTACAAAATTTATCATTAATAAACACAGAAAACTTGATTAGCGATAATTTATATCTTAAAATCTTTATGTGACATTATTATAATGAATAAAAAGGAGGAGTTTAATGAAAGGACAAAAAATATTCTGTCTTCTGTCTTCTGTTCCCCGCTTAATACTTGCGGGGGCATGTTTCTTCATTCTGTATTTATATATTCCAGCTTTCTCTGAAACTCTTGATAAAAGGGTTGTTGAGCATACACTTAAAAATGGCATGAAGCTGCTTTTACTTGAGAGGCATCAGTCACCAACAATCGCCACTACTGTTATGTTTAAGGTAGGGTCTGTTGATGAGAGAACCGGGATGACAGGTATTGCCCATCTTCTTGAGCATATGCTCTTTAAAGGGACAAAGATGCTCGGCACAAAGGATTATAAGAAGGAAAAACCTCTATTGGATAAAATGGATAAGATTGCCGTCCAGCTTGATGCCGAGGAGAGGAAGGGTGAAAAGGCTGATACAAAGAAGATAGAAATACTAAAGGCAGAACTGAAAAAACTACAGGATGAGAATAAGAAGCTAATAATAAAAGATGAATTTGCCTCAATCTATTCAAAGCATGGAGGTGTTGGTTACAATGCAGGGACGAGCAGGGATATGACATCCTATATAATAAGCCTCCCTTCAAACAAGCTTGAGTTGTGGACTGCAATTGAGTCCGACAGGATGAAAAATCCAGTGTTGAGGGAGTTTTACTCAGAGAGGGATGTGGTAATGGAGGAGAGGAGGATGAGTTATGACAATGACCCTGAGGGAAGCCTCTTTGAAAACTTCCTTTCTGCCGCTTATAATGCCCACCCTTACGGAATGCCCACCATAGGATGGATGTCTGATATAAAATTTCTTCCCAAGAAAGAGGTTGAAAATTTCTTAAAGACATATTATGCACCTAATAATTGTGTTGTTACCGTTGTCGGTGATATTGATGCAAAAAAGATTATAGAAATGATGGATAAATATTTCGGGGAGATACCGCCTCAGAATATACCTGAAAGGGTATGGACTGAAGAACCTGAGCAGATTGGGGAGAGGAGGATAGAGGTTGAATTTGATGCAAATCCAAGCATAATAATTGGCTATCACAAACCTACTCTGCCCCATTACGATGATTATGTGTTTGATGTAATAGACTTCATCCTCGGAAGCGGCAGGACATCAAGGCTTTATAAAAAGATGGTAGAGGAAAAGAGGATAGCCATATCTGTCTCCACATTTTCCATGCCGGGCTCAAGATACTCCAATCTATTCATCTTTAATGGAGTCCCCCGTGCACCACACACAGTTAAAGAATTGGAAGATGCCTTTTTTGAGGAAATTGAAAGACTAAAGAATGAGCCTGTTTCAGCGAAGGAATTGGAAAAGGTTATAAATCATCTGGAGGCACACCATATTCGTCAACTTGGCTCTAACAGGGGAATGTCAGACACACTCGCATATTATCAGACAGTAGCCGGAGACTGGAAGTATATGATGACACATATAGACAATATTAGGAAGATAACCCCAGAGGATGTTATGAACACCGCAAAAAAGTATCTCATAAAGAATAACAGAACAGTGGCAGTTCTTGTAAAGAAGGAGGGGAAGTAAAATATGTCAGAAGTCAGAAGTCAGAAGTCAGAAGTCAGAAATAAAAGAGGTATTTATTTTATTATTTTTTTACTATTCACTATTAACTATTCACTTTTCACTAATACTTCATGGGCGGAGCATCCTTCAAATCTCAAGTTTAAACCACTGGAGTTTAATCCGCCAAGTTCAGAAGTGGTTTTATTAAATAACGGGATTATCCTCCACATGATTGAAGACCATGAACTTCCAACGATTGATATGACAGCAGTAATCCGAACCGGTTCAGTATATGAGCCTGAGGATAAAATCGGACTGGCTGGAATGGCGGGGACTGTGATGAGGACAGGCGGGACAGCCAGTATGAAAGGGGAAGAGATAAATGAGATACTTGAATTTATTGCAGGCTCTGTGGAGGCAGGTATAAGCGGAGAGTCAGGCACAGCTTCAATGTCTGTGATGAAAAAAGATATAGATACAGGGCTTAAGATATTTGCTGATATACTCATGAACCCTGTCTTCAGTGAGGATAAACTGGAGATGGAGAAGCAGAAGGCAATAGAGTCAATAAAAAGGCAGAATGACGACCCTTCAAACATAGCACGAAGAGAATTCCGCAAAACTGTCTATGGCAGTCACCCTTTTGGGAGATTCCCGACTATTGACACAATAAATAGAATAAAGAGGGAGGACCTTGTCAGATTCCATAAACAATATTTTAAGCCCAACAATGTGATTATGGGTGTTACAGGGGATTTTGATAAGGAAGAGATTATTAAAAAGATTGAGGAGGCATTTAAAGACTGGAAATTTGAAGATGTAGATTTCCCGAAGGTGCCGAAGGTCAAAGAGGTTTATGAAAAATCAGTAAATTATGCATTCAAAAATACCACCCAGTCAGTGATAAGGATGGGGCATCTTGGCATCAAACAGGATAATCCAGATTTTTACGCTGTAATGGTTATGGATGATATACTTGGCGGCGGCGGGTTTACATCAAGACTGATGAAAGAGGTCAGGTCAGACAGAGGACTGGCATACAGCGTATGGAGCAGTTTTGTTGTAGGCAAGTTTGATTTGGGGCTTTTTGCGGCAGGCTGTGAGACTAAGGCTGAGAGCACAGGCGAGGTCATAACCCTTATGAAAAATATAATGGAAAAAATGAGGGAGTCTCCTGTATCAGATGAAGAACTTAAGATAGCAAAGGAATCAATTATCAATTCATTCATCTTCGGATTTACATCAAATCTGCATGTCCTCAGCCAGAGGATAAATGTCCAGTATTACAATTTTCCTCCTGACTATCTTGAAAAATACAGAGACAATATAGCAAAGGTAACAAAAGATGATGTCCTGAGAGTGGCAAAAAAATATCTCCACACTGATAAACTGACCTTTATAGTTGTAGGGGATAACAAAAAGTTTGATAAACCCCTTTCAGCGTTTGGTGATGTGAGAAAGATAGAGTTAGAGAAGTTTTAAATCAAAATAATGAGAGTTTCTTTTCTCCAGACATATCCAATCTTTGGAAAAATCAAAGACAATGTAGAGAAGGTTTTTGATAGGATTAATTCTACAGATGCCAATCTTTTTGTCCTGCCTGAACTTTTCAATACGGGCTACCAGTTTAAGTCTAAAAAAGAAGTTTCTGAACTATCAGAAGCTCTGCCAGATGGATATACAACCAAGACCCTCATAGAAATAGGCAGGAAGAAAAAAATATTTATTGTTGCAGGTATTGCCGAAAAGGGCAGAGGTAGATTTTATAATTCCTCTATCCTAATAGGCTCTAAGGGGTTTATTGGTGTCTATAGAAAGACACATCTTTTCTGGCATGAGAAAAAGTTGTTTACAGAAGGTGATATACCTTTTGAGGTATATAACATTGAAAAAGCAAAGATTGGAATGATGATATGTTTTGACTGGCTTTTCCCTGAAGCTGCAAGGATACTATCACTAAAAGGTGCCGATATTATCTGCCATCCATCAAACCTTGTCCTTCCACACTGTCCACAGGCAATGATAACGAGGTGTATTGAAAACAGGGTTTTTGCAATAACTGCAAATAGAATTGGCGTTGAAAAACGAATAAAAGGTCAAAAACTAAAATTTATAGGCCAGAGTGAGATTGTTGCACCTGATGGCAAGGTCATCTACCGTGCCTCTACTGGTAAAGAGGAGATTGGGGTTGTTGACATAGACCCCAAAATGGCGAAAAATAAGAATATAACTCCACTCAATAATATTTTTAAGGATAGGAGAAAAGATCTCTACAAACCGCTTTTATAATGTCAGGATTTGTTAAATTCATCCATTGCCTCTTTATAAAGTCTGCCTTCCATATATTTGTATCTCGGTGAGAAATGAAATATCTCAAGTCTCTTCACCCCTGCCCTTCTTGCAAGCTCCCCTGCCTGTCTTGCTGTCAGGTGGTATCTCTCCTTTGCCCTCTCAATATCCTCCTCTAAAAATGTCGCCTCACAGTAAAGAATATCCGCCCCTTCTGCAAGGGAGATTATTTTCTCAATATTCTCTTTACTGAATATGGCATCTACTACATAGGTAATCTTTTGTCCTCTGGTGATTATTGCAATCTTATCTTTTAGCTCCTTCAATTCAAATTTCTTTATCCCATCCTCCGACATGGCTTCAATTGGATGGTCATCTGGTTTTCCTTCCCTGATATATTTTTTAAATTCACTCAGCCATGGCCCCACAATGAGGTTGTATTTTAACAGGGCATCCTTATTTATATTTATATGAAATTCCTCTGAAAATGAAAATGCCATAGAGGGTATGAGGTGGTCAAGGTGAACTGCATTTATTTTAAAGAGTTGCTCATTAATTAATACCCCTTTAAATTGACTATCTTCTGTAATATCCTCTCTTCTAAACTTATCTCTACAGATAAATCGTGCCGACTTAATCCTATCCTTTGAAACCTCTCTTATCTCAAGGATGAACGGATAATCCCCTACAAGATTCCATGTATATCCATTAAGTTTTCCCTCTACATTTGCAATTATTCCCGGCGGCCCAAAAATCCTCAATGAATTTTCCCTCCCAAGAAATAATCTTAAAACATGGTCAAATCCTATGAAGTGGTCTATATGTGTATGGGAGACAAAGATATCCGAAACCTTTAGGAGTTTTGAAGGCTCTACAAAATCAATACTCCCCAAATCAAAAAGGATTGCCCTCTTTTCTCTGAATATCTGGATATAGAGGACTGAGTCGTCAAATGGATTGTTTATGAGATGGGAATGGAAACTCGGTTTCATAATAATGGCCCCAACGGGTTTCGAACCCGTGTTTCCGGCGTGAGAGGCCAGCGTCCTGGGCCGCTAGACGATGGGGCCAAATATAATCAAACTTTTTATTGATTATATCTTTAAAGAATACATTTATGCAAGCTAATTTCTATAACTAAAAATTTCACAGCTTTTAATCAGGGTAGGCAGGACATTCGGCTGGAATCTATGTTGACATATCACAAGGTTTACATCGCGGGCAGGGGGCTACGCCCCTGCACCCCAAAAAATAATCAAATCATCAAATAACCACCTCACTGTCCTCCACGAACGCATCGGACATAGCAGTCGTAGTACGACTTAACGCCGTCGTCAACATAGCCATAGTCGAAATACACAAGCCACGCATAGGACGAGTAGTGCGCATGGTTAGTAGTAGATGACCAGTAGCTGGACGAATTTGTATTTGGGAAATAGGTTGTATCTATTGCCGGATTGCGCTTTGTTTCATCTACTATTGATTTAAGTTCATCTCTATTTGGCAATCGCCAATCATTATATCCTGCAAGGGAAAGATTTCCACAATAGGCAATTGCAGAATCCCAATCCATCTTCTCATCATTTTCCCCCTGCTGCCACATAAGTTTTATGGCATTATCTGTTACAGTTCCATCACCATTATCGTTAAATTTACTTGCTTTTTCTGTCCTGTTCTTTTGTGATTGAGGCTTAACATCCTGCACAACGGAAGTCTCTTTTTTTATATTTTCTTTAGTTCTTGATTCTTCTACCTGTCCAGCACGAACAGGCAATACATAGTAGACGCTAGCCTTAAAGTTGTAGGACACATTGCCATCGTACATATTGACGAACCACGCAGCGCCCGTAGCGTCGGCATAGGTAGTAGACGACCAATAGTAGTAAGACTGCACATTTTCAAAACCCATTTTGTTAAATAGGTCATCCAAGCTTTTTTTATATCCCTGACTTTCTGCAAAATCTACAAGGGTCATAAGCTCCTTTTTGGTTGGTAGTCTCCAGTTACTATAACCCGCATATTTCTGTTCATTTAACAGTTTAATAAATTCAAAGGCATCTTTCCATTCCATTTCCTTACCTGCTATATTTGCATCTCTTGTCCACATAAGATTCGTTTTCTTGTCCAGAACTGTTAAATCATAAAATACAAAAGCCCTTCTTCTTTCTTCTCTTGGTTCTTCCACTGCTTTTCTTTCTGCTTCCTCTTCTCTTTTCCTTTTTTCTTCAAATGCGGCTACTACTTTTCTTTTTGCTTTCTCTGCGGTTAATGCAACTGCCGAATCATTCTGCACAACGGAAGTCTCTTTTTTTGCATTTTCTTTAGTTTCTGTTTTTTTATTGGATTTCTCTTTTAAAACCTTGTCATTGGCTGTTTTTTCAGCAATACCCCCCGAATTACTTGGTTTTGAATCTGCCTTCCAAATTGTTGTATTAAATAAAAAGAACATACCTATAGTGCCTATAATACTTAAAAAGAGTGGATAGAGAATTCTTTTCTTATTTTCCTTTATTTTTATCGAGACATTTTCTGCAAATATCGTCGATACTGTAAATCCAGTTATAAACCCAATAAATAAAAACACGGAAACCCTAAGCATATCCCACCATGTCACCAGACCTAAAATCATTGCTGTAATCAGCCCACCAGTTATTCCACCTATGGTATATTCTCCATTAATACGATTGATTGTCTGCTTCTTTAGTCCTTTTGCCTCCTCTCTGTCAGGTAATATTTTTATGGCTCTCTCAATTTCCTCTAATGCCTGCGAATAGTTCTTTTCTATATATAGATTTTTTGCTAAGGCAATACAGTTATCTACAATTTCAAAAATCGGGTTTACCTTTGTATATACTTTTTCATAATTATTCCCATATAATAATAAGGAGTATTGCTTGTTTAAATGTGCATAATTAACAGTAATTGCGTTGACTTTATATATTTTAACTTCTTGCTTAATTATACGAGTTGAGTCATTTGATGATTTTGCTGATTTTATTAATTCTGAGATAGCTTCTTTAAGAGTTTCATGGGTCAAAGATTGGAATAAATTCTCTGGAATTTCTTTTTGCAGAATTTCTACAGCTGGACTTCCCTTTAAAAGGCTTTCGGCAAGATTTTCTTCTTTCTCTTCTTTTTCCTGGTCATTTTCCTCGTCATCGTCATCATCTTCGACAGTCTCGTTATCTTTCCCTTTTTCTACTATTTTTCCTAATTCTACTTCTTTTCCTATCTTTTCATCTTCATTTTCACCTTCTTTTATAATAATTTTTATGTCATCCCTATCAGTAAGTTTAAAAGGAACTTCAGAATGTTTTATCATGTTGACAGTTAGTCCTGTTTTTAAAATATCATCAAAGTATAAATACTTAATTATTTCTTTATAACCATCACAACGAGAGCATGTTAGAATACCACTGGCATTACATTTATTACATCTAACTACTCTTTTGCCTTCACATCTTCTACATACATTAAAACCATTTTTACACGAAGTGCAGCGCTTATAACCACGTTTTCTGCATGAATTGCACGGGATTGAGCCATGTCCTTTACAAAAAGAACAAGTTCTTCTGTTATTGCCAGAACCTGTATAACCTGTCCCACCACACCCACCCCAAATAGGACAACGAGTTTCGCCTTTTCCTTTACATTCAGAACATTTAATTTCACCACTTCCTTTACATTCAGAGCATTTGATTTCACCGTCTCCTGAACATTTAGGGCAAGTAACAATTCTCGCACCATCACAATTATTGCAAACTACTGTCCCCTGTCCATCACAGTTACTGCATTCAAAAACTTCAGCCGACCCAGTTATATTGTAGCTATTTTTCTCATCTGCAAACCCATCAGATAATGGAACTTCGTAAGCCCAGATATCAATACTATCTTCTGTTACTGATTTGGATGGAATATCTTCACCCGTATAGGATTTTAATCCTTTTTGTAATTCCCGCGTTTCATATTGTGTCTTTAGAGTAATCAAGTAAGATGGTCTATCATATACAGTTACTATTTGAATTTTTTCACCTAAGTTGGTTAAATTATGATTCGGAATGCTGTTAGACCATTTTGAAATGCTTGCCCGGATTGCATTTAATCGCTCTGGTTCTACAACCTGTTTTTCAAAATAAATGATGTCATTTATCTTCTCGATATCAAAGGAAGAAGCATCGGTTTTTGCACAGGCTGGCGTGGATTCAGGCTTACTATCTGCTGATGGGGTCGTTTCATTGTCGGCTACTGACATTTCAGGGATGCCAATATCCTTAAATGCCTTTTTTAATTCTTCTACTATGGAATTATAATCTCCCATACCATCTCCCTATGACACAATTTTATTTATCTCTGGAATATCGTCATCTGTAATAGTCGTTAATATCTCATGTGTAGGTGGGGCTATGTGTGCAATCCTGTTGCATTGCCTTTCTATTATCTTTTCAAAAAGGTTTCTGACAAGTCTGCCATTTCCAAATGTCCTGTCTTTCTTCGCATATAAGGCATCAAAAACGGTCTTTAATTTTTCCTTTGCTCCAGCCGTTAGGATATAATCACCATCCTTACAAAACTTTTCTGAAATGGCGAGTAATTCTGCTGGATTATAATGCTCAAAATAAAAGTACCGGTTAAACCGCGACTTTAATCCCGGGTTTGCCTCAATGAATCTCTGCATCTCATCGGAGTAACCAGCCACTATGACAACCAGTCTATCTCTGTTATCTTCCATCCTTTTCAATAGTACATCTATTGCCTCTTGACCATAATCGCTACCTGAACCTTCGGGTTTAAGCGTATATGCCTCATCTATGAACAGAACACCATCTAGAGCTGAGTTAACTATCTCATCCACCTTTAAAGCAGTCTGACCAACGTATCCAGCCACTATCCCTGCCCTGTCGGTTTCCACAAGGTGGCCTTTTGAAAGAAAGCCCAAATTCTTATATATCTTACCCAGTTGTCTGGCAACAGTTGTCTTCCCTGTGCCGGGTGGACCACAAAAAACCGCATGGAGCGATACAGGTGTTTTGATCATACCTTTCTCCTCTCTGAGTTTCTGAACCTTAAGGAAGTTAATCAGCGTTTCAACTTCTTTTTTGATATTGTTCATCCCAATCAAATTATTAAGATTGCTCATAACTTGAGCTAACGATTCTTCTGTAACTGACAGAGTATCCCAAGTTTGATGAGATTTATCAGGTGCTTTTTCCCCATATATGAGTTCGTATATTTGCTTTAATGCCTGCTCTTCTTTTTCTGTCATAGTCCCATCTGCCTTTGCAAGCAGTTGTGCAGCACTATACATGGCATGGGCAGTTTTATCAAAATAAGATGTGCCACTTCTTCTATCTAATTCCTTTATGGCTGCTGGAAATAATATTACTGGCTCATCTTCCGAAAGCTGTTTTATAAATGCCTCCATATTGCTCTTAATAACCAGTATAGACTCTTGTTTTTCCGATTCTGTCATACGAAGCCAGTCAGTCACTCGTTTACTCCCCAAAACCAGAGCGAAATAGAATATTGAGGATATTGTATCTTTGGTTTCGTCAAGGTTTTCATCAGCTTTACGACAGATGTCAGCTATTACGGAAAAATCTCTTAGTAAGACTAACTTATGGGTTCTGGAAAGTTCTTTATTCTGGGCGGTCAGTTCTTCTAACCATGAAAATGACTTTAATATACTTCCTATCTCAGATATGATGGAGGTGATTTCCACTTAGTGATATCCCCTTAACTGATGTAAATAAAATAACAAGCAATCGTTTTATACAAACTGCTACATAGCAGCAACTCACACAAGAATCACTATTACCTCCATCTTTGTTGGAGGTATCTGATTTTTCTTATGTCTTACATATCCTCTCTCGTATTGATTTTAATGTTTCTGATAACTCCTTTTGTTCTTTTTTATTGACAACTAATAAATATAACAATTCGTCTTTATTTTTAGATATTTTTGTTTTTTTCTCTCGCTTGAAGGGGTCGCCTAAGTCATTTTTGTCCTCTTGATTTGACTTGAGTCCATCAATATAGTTCAAAATAAACTGAGTAATACAAGCGAGATCTTTTGGAGATATACTTACTCCACCATGAAATATACGGTGACGGATCTCCTCAATTTCAGTTAAGATATGCCAATTATTCTTGCAATGTGTAGATACAGCTTCAAGAAAATTAATCCCGACAATTGATTTGAATGCTTTCTTAAAATTTTCATTATTAGATATTTTCTTTAAAGCAATTACTTCACCTGCATCTTTTAAAGACCAACCACGCTTCTTACATTGTAATAGTAACAATCGTGACCTAATAGCCTCCCAGAGTATCCATGAGACCATAAAAGCTACTTCTGGCTCTTTCTCTAAATTATTTTTTGCTATTTCCTTAAGTTTTATCAAATATGATGGTTTTGGCATACTTTTAACTCCAAAAAGTTTATTTATAATTCAAGAGGTAAAATACTACCCCAAAATTATCTTAATATAAGCGTGTGTGAGTCATTGACTTGCACTCTCTGACAATGCCCAACCTTTAGCAATGTAAACTTGTTCACCATTTATAAGTTTCTTACCAAGCCATGCAAAAATACTAATAATAAGCATTGCCCACATTACATCTCTCATGGATGATTTTTTATCCATAATTTTAAGCACTGATGAAACTACGACGAGAACACCAATAAGTGCCGAAATGACTTTAAACAACCCAACAATAATACCCACACTTACACTCCTGTTATAAAAAATACTCAATCTTATTGACCAGTAAAAGAAAACAGCCGCAACAAGCGTTCCAATCAACCACATAATTTTCTGAATAACCTGTAAATGTTCTTGGTTTTCCTTTTCATAAAATGACGCTATAATAGCTGTAATCAGTAGTAACCCCCATGGTGCAAAGGATATAGCAAAATCTTTAATATCATAATAAATGACCACCTTATTCGTTGCCCCTGCGATAAGAAGGGCAATAAAACCCACTAAAACCAAAAGCACAAGTGTTATCTGTAAGTCTTCCATTTTTTATCCTCCTTTCTCTATTCATATACTGACTACACACATGCGCTGGCCCATTTCTAAAAGTCTTTTCCTGAATTTTTCAACGGACGAAGAAGAGCCACATTGCAACCAACGATGCCCCTCCGATACCATCAATTACTTTCTTCACATCGCTGATAGCCGCAATTTTTAATCCCCGCGAATCACGAATATCTTTTCCATCAAACTCCGCCACTTTGTTTCCACGACTGTCCCGAAAGTATTTTCCATCAATTACGCCAATTTTGTTTCCACGATTATCTCGTATATACTTACCATCTAATACTGCAATCTTATTTCCGCGGGAGTCTCTTAGTTCTTTACCATCAAACTTATACTCAGTCTTATTAGACCCTTCTGCATGAGATATTGCGAATGTCAAGACTAATGAAATAAATACAAGCAATCTTTTATTTGCAAATCTTATTTCAGGGATATATTTACCATTTGCCATTAGTATTAGCTTATTCACATATTTATCAACCCATCAGACAGAAAATTAGAGGAGTCAATATTCTGTTATTGGGCTGTATCTTATGTTAATACCATAAGATTGTCAAGCATTTTCAGTGTGTTACAGTATTTTCAGTGTGTTAGACTGTCCAACTCTTTTGCAAATCAAGACAATATTGGTTTATGCAAAGGAGGATTGGATATGGCTGCAATCAAGGAACTTATTGGTGCAAGGATTAAAAGTATCAGGGATGCAAAGGGTATGACTCAGGAAAGGCTTGCAGAGGTTATGGACATAAATTCAAAATATCTCAGCAATATTGAACGCGGCAAGGAAAACCCCACCCTTGATATGCTCATAAAACTTGCCAACGCCCTTGAGGTTGAGATGTGGGAGATGTTTGATTTTGGGCATGAGGTCAGTCTGAAGGAATTAAGGGAAACTATGGGCAGATTTTTGAAGGAGTTAGACGAGGATAAACTGCGTATGTCTGTAAAGCTTTTACGGGCAGTGGTGAGGTGATTAACTCAGTTAAATTTATACTGCATTGAGAAAGTTAATTTGCTAATAATGTTGTCACCTCTACCAAATGATGCTTCTTGCGGGCTTCATCCACAATATCTTCCACCCTTTCAGCAATAGCATCTTCAATCCAATCTGCACCGCATTGTGCACATACTGTTGCAGGCACATCTCTTACTACTACTACTCCGAATCCCAAATCTACGGTAACTGTGGCTTTCCCTTTTTTCTTTGTGCCTCCGCACAATGGACATCTATCAGGGAGTGTTGCTGTCTTCACTTTTGCCTCCTTGTCCTATAATCTGACTCAAAATGTTCTAAATCAGGTTTATATGCAGTAATGATAAAACACCATTCTGTTAAAGAATCAAATGCTGCAACCACATGGAGAGGCTCACCTTTAATCCATCCCAAAAATAATCCGCTTGGATATGGACTATCATCTGGATAGTCTTCAATAATCTCACCGCTCCTCAAAACCTCTTTTACTGCCACTCTTGAGATTTCCCTCTCCATCATTTGTTCAAGGGCGTGTCTCTGCCATTCAATGCGACTGTTTTCAATGGCAATGAGCAGATTATCCCTATTCATGCGGGCTGATTATACTGCACAAAAAGTTTTATTACTACAAAAAAATAGAAGGACATACTTATTAAACCTGCTGATGTGTTAGAAATTGAGATGTGAGAGATTTTTGATTTTGGGCATGAGGTCAGTCTGAAGGAATTAAGGGAAACTATGGGCAGATTTTTGAAGGAGTTAGACGAGGATAAACTGCGTATGTCTGTAAAGCTTTTACGGGCAGTGGTGAGGTGATTAATGGTATTAAGGTTACGGTCATCGGTTAATTGACAGTTTTCCCTCATTATATTTATGAATCAACATTGATATAAGAGATTGATACGGTATTCCCTCTTCAACTGCTTTAGCACGGATTTTCTTTAAATCTCGTTCAGTCATTCGAATATTAATCCGCTTTTGTTTGTTCAGGCTATAACGGGCATATTCCTCGTATTGTTTTTTTTCTTTTTTAGTGAGGTCAGAAACCCATTCTTCATTTTCAAGTGATTTTGCCAATTTCCTCTCATCTTTATTCATATATGCTGCCTTTTTCATTTTTTACCTCCTAAATGCTTCTTTGTTGCCTTACTGTTTGGTATTATTGTTTTTAAAAATATTCTTTCGTTATCCTCAACATACGGCACTGAATAGATATAATCTTCAATCTTTACCAGAAAAACTTTTTGATTTGGATATTTTGACGGATTTGGATGTTTTATTCGGTCAACCAAATCTCCTGATGCAATTGCCAATTCAACCTGTTCAAATGATACACCCCGCACTTTTTTGAGCATCTTATTCTTTTCATCATTCCAGTCAAAAAACTTCATGAATGTGTGCCTATTGTATTTTTTATATAATAACGCTGATTCTTGTTTCTGTCAAGATGTGAGAGATTTTTGATTTTGGGCATGAGGTCAGTCTGAAGGAATTAAGGGAAACTATGGGCAGGTTTTTGAAGGAGTTAGACGAGGATAAACTGCGTATGGCTGTAAAGCTTTTACGGGCAGTGGTGAGGTGAAAGAGGGCTATTTTGACTTTTTCCTTTCCCTTTGATAGACTTGATTGAGTAGGAGGTGGTTTATAACCATGCCAAAAGTTGCTGAAAAAACTTTAGTCCAGACATATGTGAGTTCAAAACTCCATAAATATCTCAAGAAACAGCCACGAGTGAATATTTCTTTAAAGGATATACAGCAGAGCTTATCAAATATTGGCATTTCTCTTTCTAAAAGGGTTATTGAAGAAAGGGAAGGGCGATAGGGGATGCCATTTTTTATTGATACAAGTGCTCTTTTTAAGAGATACCAGCCTGAACAAGGCACAGACCTTGTTTGCCAGATACTTGAAGATACTAACGAGCCAGTCTTTATTTCGTCTCTAACTATCATTGAGGTTGTCTCAAACCTTAAAAGATTATCTGAGATTGATAAAATCACTACAGAAGAACAGTTTTACCTTCAACGCTCGTTCTTTTATCGGGATATAAATACTCTTGGTATTAGATTTTAGATATTACATCTATAGATATTATTAAGGCTGAGAGCTTTATTATAAAACGGTATATGAAGCCTATTGATAGTATTCAGTTGGCGGTAGCATTAAACATTCCATTAGCTGGTCTGACATTTGTTTCCTCCGACCAAAGGCTTTGTAATATTGCTAAAGCCGAAGAACTTTTAATATTGAATCCAGAGAACTCTCTCCTCTAAGAAATGTGCTTATTTCTTATGCACTTGAGGTTGAGATGTGGGAGATGTTTGATTACGAGACCCTGAAACCAGTTCAGGGTGACATTTAGAGACTTTTCACACAGCCTGTCGACAGATAATTTCTATTTAGGTTTAATATCCTTAAATGATGGCAGGAGTTTTTCGTAAGTTGAATTCAGGTGTTCGGGCATTACCTTTGTTTCAGACAGGACAGGCATAAAATTGGTATCGCCACTCCATCGTGGAACTATATGTATATGCACATGGTCTGCAAAACCTGCACCGCCTGATTTCCCGATATTCATTCCTATATTAAAACCGCCGGGATTGAATACATTTTCAAGAATCTGTGTAGAAATCTGCGTCACCTTAAGAAGGTCAAAGAGGTCTTCACTCTCTAATTTTGTTATTGATGGAATATGTTTGTAGGGTGAAACCATCAAATGACCATTGTTATAGGGGTATAGATTCATCATGACAAATGATAATTTACCCCTGTAGAGGATAAAATTTTCCTTATCTTTGGTATCCTTCGGCTTATCGCAGAAGATACAGTTATTATCTTGTGGAGTATCAAGGTAGCTGATTCTCCACGGCGCCCAGAGTGTTTTCATATATAAGTTGAGGAGTCAAAAAGTTAAGGAGTTGGAGAGTGGGGATGGACTTTAACTCCCTAACTCCGAAACTCCTAAACTCATTAACTCTTTTTCCTTTCTTCTCATCTCCACTGCCTTTTTTCTATCACCTTCATGGTCGTAGCCAAGGAGATGAAGTATGCCATGTGTCAAAAGAATTAATACCTCTCTGTTAAAAGAGTGCCCCCTCTCTTTTGCCTGTCTTTTAGCTGTCTCAACGGATATTACAACATCACCAAGAAGAAGTTCGGTGTTCAGAGTTCGGAGTTTGGAGTTTTTATATCCATCTATCTGGGAAAATGAGAGGACATCGGTTGTCTTATCCTTTCCTCTATATCTCTTATTCAAAACCCTCATCTCTATATCATCAATGAAGAGGATACTAATCTCACTTTTCAAATAGCCAAGTTTTTTAAATATATGGCTAACCCGCCTTTTTACTCTCTGTCGGTCTATCTTTGTGCGGCTGTGGTTCTGAATCATTACTTGCATGTAGCCCTGTCCTCTCTTCTTTATCACTATCTATTTCAGGATACTCAATCCTGTAATGGAATATGCCTGTCAATATCCTAACAAAACTATTTGTTATCTTGTGAAGGTCGTTTAATGTCAGATTGCTGTGGTCTAACTGTCCGTCTATGAATTTATCATCTATTATCTTCTGGACAAGCCCTCTTAGCCGGGATGGCGTAGGCTCATCAAGTGTTCTTGACGCCGCCTCAACTGAATCCGCAAGTAATACTATTGCAGATTCCTTTGTGTTTGGCTTAGGGCCAGAGTATCTGAAATCTTCTTCCCTTACCGCACGGAGGGAAGGGTCCTCCATTTCTTTTGCCTTGTTATAAAAATATGTAATCAGACCTGTCCCATGATGCTCTTTTATTATATCTATTATCTTTGGGATTAATCTGTGCGATTTTGCAAGGTCTACTCCGTCTTTTATATGAGATATAAGAATAAGGCTGCTCATGCTCGGTGCAAGTCCATCATGCTTATTGATATTGCCATGCTGGTTTTCTATGAAATATTCGGGCTTCTTCATCTTGCCTATATCGTGGAAATAAGACGCTACTCTTGCAAAGAGGGGATTTGCCCCTATTGCCTCTGCTGCATCCTCTGCAAGATTGCCGACAATTATGCTGTGATGGTATGTCCCCGGTGCCTGAACTACAAGCTCAGAGAGGAGAGGGTGATTCAAATCAGACAACTCAAGGAGCTTTATGTCAGATGTAACATGGAATATGGACTCTATCAATGGGAGGGCGCCTGATACAATTATTGCAACAATGACCCCTCCTATGAGCCCGAATACCACATCATAAAAACCTGTCTTAGAGATTAGTGTGTTATTTATCAAATCCAGCGGGATTATTGTAACTGCATTGGCAATGCTAACCATAAGTCCGGTCTTTAATATAAAAGACCTCTTTTTGTATTGATTTGCCCTATAGGCTGTAATTAAACCCCCTGCCAATGATACAAGTGAATATGAAAAACCATCCTTTATCAAAAATCCTATTAAAAATGAATTTAAAAGTGAAAATATCAATGCAATATCCACTTCAAATAATATTGCAACAAGCATAGAACCAACTGCAAATGGAACGGCATATATATAAGATGAAACCTCTATTGACCCTGTGTAGCCTATAGCATTAAATATAGTTATAAAGAGTTTTGCCCCTGTAATATTTAATATAAGTATAAGTCCGAGGAGAAGGAGGCTCTGCCTGTCAAATGTCAACGAGTGTTTAAATCTTTTAAGATATATCCAAAATAGATACAGGAAGAGAAATACAAGCATTGAGTGTCCCGCTATTGCCATGACTGAGCTCGCACTTACCTGCTTTGAGCTTAGCGCTTCTAATTTTAAGAGATGCTCTTCCATAACCCTCCCGCCTTCTCTTATTATCATCTCGCCCTTTTTTATCTGGTAGAAAACAGGTTTTTCCCTCTCCACCGCCTCTGCCCTTCTCTTTTCTGTCTCATTTTTATTGAATGTTAGATTTGGCTGAATTAATTTTTGGCATATATAGCTGATAACACCCTGTAGAGATTTGTGTTCGGCGGGTATATTCTCCTCTACAAGCCTTTGTAAGAGCTCATTAGCCTGTCTTATATCAATAATGGAATTGGCATCGGATAGCACTCTCTCTGTGTCAGCCCCTATCTCTCTTAAGAGTATCCCTTTGTCCATGTTTACAAATTCCATACTCCCAACAACACCTATCTCCATTATCTGGGAGATAAAGCTGTTAATATTGTCCTTTATTTCCTTTTTATAATGATGCCATCTCAATGCCTTAAAACTCTTGTCAGAAAGCTCTGTCTTCAGAATAGCCTGAAACTCCAGCTCCTTTGCCCTGAATTCTTCAGAGCTTTCAAATTTATTCAACCTGAAGGCCATTTCTCTGCTTAACCTCTTTTTGCCCTTCCCTGATGCCTCCATATCAATTTCTGTCTTCTCCTCTTCCGCCTTAAGCATCTCGTATATATCTGGAATATTCACTTTATAGAATTTTGCCATGAGGTCAAAGGCAGTAGAAACCCTATTTATAATATCTTTTGTCAGTTTTGTATCAAAGTCATAGACATCAGGCGAGGTTTCTTCAGCCCTTTTCTTAATCTTCGTCGTGGATGTTTTATCTTCTATGAGAAGGTCTTCTGTTGCCCTGATATTCTTTGATGCTATATCACCTGCTTTTAAGTTTGCATAATCAGATTTAAAGGTCGGGGCTAAAATAAAGGTGATGGCTGCAGTCATACTAATAGCAATCAGCAGAAGAAATATAGTATTTTTGCCTTCAGGAGCGACACCTGATACTGGCTTCTCTATCGTTTCACCTTTCCTGAAATTTTTTAAATTAATAATCTTCCCGATTTTTTTCATCTGTCCCCGTTTCTTGCTTTTGTCCCATGTCTCTCATAAGCCTTAATTATGGACTGAACCAGTTCATGCCTGATTACATCTCTTTCCGAGAAATATATAAACCTTATCCCCTCAATATCACTCAATATATTCTGAACCTCAACAAGTCCTGAACCCTTTCCATGAGGGAGGTCAACCTGTGTTATATCGCCTGTAATCACAGCCTTTGAATTAAACCCAAGCCTTGTCAGAAACATCTTCATCTGTTCAGATGTGGCATTCTGTGCCTCATCAAGTATTATAAATGAATCATTGAGAGTCCTCCCCCTCATATATGCAAGAGGTGCTATTTCAATAAGCCCCTTCTCAACAAGCTTCTGTGCCTTTTCAAAATCCATCATATCATAAAGTGCATCATAAAGAGGTCTCAAATACGGGTTTATCTTATCGTATAAATCTCCCGGCAGAAAACCAAGTTTTTCCCCTGCCTCAACGGCAGGGCGGGCAAGGATTATGCGGCTAAATTTCTTTTTCATAAGCCCTGACATAGCCATAGCCATTGCCAGATAGGTCTTGCCTGTTCCTGCGGGACCAATGCCGAATACAAGGTCATATTTTTCTACAGCATATACATACTCCTTCTGGCTTAGGCTTTTGGGGGTTATAAATCTCTTTTCTGTATAAACCTGTATCTTCTCTGAGAATATCTCTCGGACATCTGCATCTTTATCGTCAAGGAAGAGCCTGATTATGAATCTCAAGTCTCCGCTTTTAAGAGAAAACCCTTCAGATATCAGCAATTCCAACTGGGTTAAAAGCCTCTCAACCCTTAATACAGGATCATCATCCCCTGTAATGCCTATGTGGTTTCCGCGTGTAGTGATTTTGACCTTAAATTTATCCTCAATATACCTCAAATGCTCATCATTTATCCCAAATATCTCGGACAAATGAGAGGTCTCTTTAATGGTTATCTCTCTTTTGCTTTCCTTTTTTTTCATGCCAGCGCCTTTAGCAGAGAATTTTTTGCCGCCTCTAATTTGCCCTCCTCTAAAACCTTCCCTCCATTTATCTCTGTTACATAAAACACATCTATTGCTGTCCTTCCTTCAGTAGAAATTTTTGCAATATATATATTTAATCCAAGATTAAATAGTGTTCGTGTTATATCATACAGGACACCTAATCTATCCATCGTTATTATTTCTATAATTGTATGTGTATCAGATAGGGTATTATCTATCTCTACCCTTGTAGGGGTTCTAAAACCTCCCCTCTCCTGTGGAATATTAAGCCTCTGTTTTGCTGAAAGAAGCTCCTCTACGCTCCTCTCCCCTTCCAATACATGGAGGAGGTCATCTTCAAACCTCTTAAGCATCCCTTCATCCAATATCAATTTTCCTTCTATAGTTGAAACCTGAAGTGTATCTATTGCAACACCATCAAGCCTTGTGTATATCTGGGCGCCGAGTATGTTTATATTCTTTGATGTAAGTGTCCCTGCTATCCTTGAAAAGACCCCAGCCTTGCCCACAGTGCATACCATCAGCTCTGTATAGCCCACCTCTGTATTTTGAAAATACTTTATAACGAGTTTTTTGCTGTCTAACTCACCGGCAAGCCTTATATGCCTCAAAATCCTCTCAGGGGATGTGGATAGGATATATTTTCCCGGCATGGATGAGAAATGTTTTTTAGCCTTGTCCCTATCCAATTCATTATCAATCAGTGCAAGGATTTCTTTTTGCTTTTTATCTATCAACGACCTGTCTGAAATTCTCTCATCTTCTCCCTTGCTGAAATACTCATATGCCTTTAAATACAATTCCCATAGAAGGGCAGACTTCCAGTTTGTCCATATATCAGTTCCTACAGCACTTAAATCGGCATAGGTGAGGAGATACAGCATCTTCAAATTCTCAATCCCTTCCACCTTCTTGCAAAATTCTGTAATCGTCTTTTCATCGTGCATGTCCCTTCTAAGGGCAATCTGATTCATAATGAGATGATTTCCAATAAGCATCACCACTGTATCAGTGACAGCTTCCATACCCCATTTCTTTAATAAAGAAGCTGCAATCTCTCTTCCCCTCTCACTATGGCCCGGTGAATCTCTCTTTCCAATATCATGCAGGAGGGTCGCAATTTTTAATGCCGTGCTGTCGATAATACTTTTATAAATCTTCTTTAACTCTATCTCATCTCCATTTGAAATAGAAAGCCCTTCTAAATGCTCCAAACTTCTAAGTGTATGCTCATCCACAGTAAATTTGTGATAGAGGTCGCAGTTTGAAAAAAATGAGATATCCTCAAACTCCCTGACAAACCTTTTCAGGACGCCGCAATCGTGCATCATCCTCAATATCCCTGATAACCCCCTCCCTTTTAATATCCTCCTGAACATCTCGTTTGTCTCAGGGAGATTGATAAAATTATCGTCAATAAGATGAAGTGAGGAAGTTATAAGCCTCTTAATACTGCTGCTTAATGTGAGATTATACTCCTGACAGTAGAGAAATACCTTTATTAGCAGAACAGAGTTCTTTTTAAATATTTCAAGGTTAAAATCCTTTGCATGAATCTCATTCCCAATTGAAACAAACCCATCCCCTATTTCTTTTGTTTTCAGATAGGCAATCCTCTTAAAGATGCCTGGTTTATACTTTAAACACCTGTCTAATAGAGAATTTGAAAAATGATATATGTATGAGGCATTGATATAATAATCCTTCATAAATTTTATCACGCCCCTCAATCCGTTCTCATCCCCGTAGCCTAAATTTTTCGCCACTGCCTCCTGAATTTCATGTGAGAGAACATCATCCTTCTTTTCAGACATAAAATGCATATCATTTCTAACCCTAAGTAAAAAATCAATTGATTTTAATGCATGTCTCATTTCCTGACTATCAATTATACCCCGCCTCTCAAGGGCATCAATCCTATTAATCCCGAATTTTGACATGGATACCCACATAGCAGTATGAATATCTCTTAAGCCGCCTGGACCATCCTTTATATTCGGTTCAGAGACGCAGACAGTATTGCCATACAGAGAATGCCTTCTTAAAGTATCATCTAACTGCAATTTAATAAAATCATCCACACCCCTCTTCATAATATCCCTCTTAAGAGATGTAAAGAAACTATCAAAAATCTCTTTATCTCCTGCGAGATACCTTGACTCCATCATGGCAGTCCTTGCAGTAATATCATTCTTTGCAATGGCAAGGCAATCACTGATAGACCTTACGCTATGCCCCACCTTGAAGCCCATGTCCCAGAGGATTGATATGATATTATGGATTGCATAATCTGAATGCTGGTTGACCTTCTTATCGTATAGAAAGAGTATATCTACATCAGAAAATGGATTTAGCTCGCCCCTGCCATACCCGCCAAGTGCTACTAATGTAAATAGTTGACTCCCATTTGACCCCGCGATAATTGCTTGATACATATTTATTATCAAACCGTCAACTAAATCTGTATATTCCTTAACTACCTCAAATCCATTCCCCCCCTTTTTATGCCTCTCTCTAATCTCCAGTCTCTGCTCTTCTATTATTTTACGAATATCTTTTACATTCTGAAGGCGGTCATGTGAGGAAGACAGGCTTTCTGATGGGCGTCCAATTGGTCCCCCTTTTTCTTGAATTAAAAGCTTATTTAGTCTCCGGTGCATAAATTTTTTATTTCTTATAAGACAGAGCCTTTAAAAAATAAGGACAGAGGCAAAAGAAGATATAGGCTGGCTGGAAAATCTCTTCTATAGTAAATAGAAATTATCTTTTTACAGGATACTTCTGGGAATCCCATCCTACCATTCCATCGGCTATGTTATAGACCGTTTTAAACCCTTTCTGCAAAAGAATGTCACTTGCCTTTCGGCTTCGGACACCGCTGTGGCAAACCACAATCACCTTTTTATCTTTATACTTTTCAATCTCTCCTATTCTGTCCTTTAACTCCTGGACAGGGATAAGCACGGCACCATCTATATGCCCTAATTCCCCTGTATATTCTTCCATAGTCCTGACATCAAGTATTAGGCCGTAATCTTTTGAATCTATCATTTTTTTAGCCTCCCGGGCTGGGATATTTATGAACTGTGCCGATGCTATAGAATAGATACTGGCTATAAAAATTAATACAATGTATTTGATCCTTGCTAAATTTTTCCTCAACATAAAACCTCCTGCTTTTTTAAAATATATTTTAGTCCTGCCCTGGCATCAGGACAATTTTTTCTTTTTGCCCTGAAACTAAACACATCTCAATCTCTCTCTTTAAATCAGGCTGAACATTTACAGATTTTATTGCCTTGTTTATAATATCATAGGTATTAACGACATTCAATTTTTTAAAGAGAAAGTCAAACTTATTTTCTATCTCTCTCCCTATAGCATCTCTTACAGATGACGGCAGCGTCCAAATTCTTTCTTTAAAAGGACCAAATGCCTTCTTCCTTGTCTTATATATAAACTGCTCCTCAGTCTCATTGGGCTTTCTTTCTTCTGCACTTGTATCTTTTAAATATTTATAAATCTCTTCACGCAGTTCTTTAGGGAAATGTCTGCTCTCATATATCATATTCTGAAATCCTGTAGCAAGATGAACCTCTCCTGTCCCTGTATTTGGAAATCTGTCAAATGCCTCATCAGGGAGTGTAGATGCCCCGTGCTGAACTGCCCCGCATAGCCCGTATTCTTCCCTTGCAATCTTTGAAAGTTTTGATAGTGTATCAAAGTCAAGTTTTACCTTTGCAACAGTCCCATCAGGAAGCGGCACGCCTCCGTGGGTTGTCCCTGTCTGAATACTTATCTTGCTTATGCCTTTGAGATTGCCTCTTTTTTTGAGTGTATCCAGATAATTGTCCATAAAGGCTTTTAATTCCTCTGCTGTGCTATTCTTTCCTCCAACCTCGCCTATCTCCCCCCCAACAGAAATAGTTACACCCTCTGGTTGAAGCTCCCTTATATAGGCGGTCATATCTGAAGCAATCTCATAATTCAACCTCTGCTGTTCCTTTAAACTGGATTTACTTAAATCAACCATTGTAGATGAATCTATGTCAATATTATAAAAACCTGCGGAGATAGAATCCTTAATCAATTTCTTTAAATCTGCAATCTCTTTATCTTTATCTACAGCATATTTTTTTGCACTCACCTGATAGTGGTCCCCCTGAATAAATACTGGCCCACTATATCCCTCTTTTAACGCAGCGGCTATCATTACTGAGACATATTCTGATGGCGGTTGTTCTGTATATCCAATCTCTGATTTTGCAATTTCAAAGATAAAAGTGCCATTATTATTTTTCCTTGCTGCCCTTATCATAGCCCTTGCCACATCGTATGAAAGTCCCCTGATATTTACAGCGGGGACAGTAAATCCCTTATACTCGCCCCTCCCCATTGCCTCATAAAGCTCCTGAATGGACGCAGGTCGGACTCCAAGATTAAGTGCAGAGGATTTTATGAGCCATCTGCAATTTCCTTTTACCTCTTTATTTTCATTAAATACAGAATTAAAAATAAGCTTGTCAATAAGCTCACTTCTGAACTTTGAGGCATCTGATACAACAGCCCCACTATCTTTTATATTTACAATCCCCTCTAACGAATTCTTAAAATCTGCAATATCCTTATATCTCATATCAACCCCCTATTGAAATAATCAAAGTTACTATAATCCCTGTTGCCAATTTTTTCAAGCAAAAATTATCTTTCCTTGTTTATTTATGTCCACTTGTAAAATATTTATCTGCAAACTCAGTTATATCATTAAGTTTTTTTTCAAGTTCCTGTCTTTTAAGTTCCATAACCTCATCATCTGCATCAGGAGGGACATAAACAGGCTCACCATATTTTACAGCAATCTTTGAGAATGGATAGGGTATTACAAATCTATCCCAACTGCTTAAAACCTTCTTCCTGCTGACACTGTATGTCATTGGAACTATTGGAATACCTGTCAGCTTTGCAATCTTTATTGCCCCATCCTGTGCCTTAAAGGCAGGACCTCGTGAGCCGTCTGCTATCAAAACAACACTGTCTCCATTCTTTATAACTCTAATGAGATTTAAGAGCGCCTTTGCACCTTTCTTAAATGTTGAACCCCAAACTATATTAAATCCATATATTTTAAGCAAATTCCCAATAATCTCCCCGTCTTTGCTTGGGCTTGCAAGTATGTGGTGTTTATTCTGAAAACGGTATAAATAGGGGAAATAGAGCATCCTCCCATGCCAGAATGTATAGATTGGATTTATGCCCTGCCTTAAAAGGGATTCCTCTATCTCTCTATTAATTACGACACTTCTACAGGTTAATCCTATTATATATATATAAACAGAACCGAAAAATGGGATAATATACTTATAGGCAAATTGTTTCACAGGTTAAATATACAGAAATGGCAGAACCATGTCAAAAATAAAGCTCAATTTCATTGAAAAACTTTTAAAAAGAATTTATAATGCAGCATAAATTAAACATAAAATCTTAAATAAATAGAACACAGATTTAGCTGGTACATCTGCATTCTATTGTTTTTATTGATGAAAACCTCTCCAGATACACTTATTATTTTTTTATCAGTCTCTATCTTTCTGATACTTCTCTTCATCATTATTATAATATCTCTACCCCGCCTTCTGATGAGAAAAGGAAATTTAAAAAAGGCTGAAAAAAACGACATGAATATAGTTATAGATGCCTTTCATACACTTGGCAATGAAATAAAATCTCTTAAAGAGCAGCTTGTTATAAAGGAAAGACTGGCTGCCCTCGGAGAAGTCTCGGCTGGTATTGCCCATGAGTTCAGAAATCCAATGGCTGTAATAGCAGGACATGTAAGGCTTCTCTTGAAAAATCTTGACCAAGGAGACAGCAGGAGAGAGATTGTCCATGGGATTTTAAGCGAGATAGAGGAGATGAATCGCATCATGGAGGAGTTTCTTAAATTTTCAAGGGCTGAGCCTATTGATAAAGTAGATATAGATATCACAAAAACGATTAAGGCTGTTATATCAGAGATGGGAGATGAAGGAGAAAGAATAGAATTCCCTTTTAATGATGCTATTATGGCCAAGGGGGATGAAATCCTTTTAAGGCAGGTAATAAAAAATCTTATCCGGAATGCCCTTGATGCAGGTGACAGGGTATGGATAGATATAGAAAATGGTCTCTCTCTTAATAAAGAGGGTGTATTTATTTCTGTCAGGGATAATGGCAAAGGAATCCCTGAGGAAGATTTAAAGAAAGTCTTTATGCCCTTTTACACGACAAAAGAGAGGGGTATGGGGATTGGACTTGCCCTTGTGCAAAAGATAATTATAGGACATGGTGGAAATGTCGGTGTGGAGAGTAAAGATGGTAAAGGGAGCACCTTTAGATTATTTTTACCAGCAGTATAAACCCAAAAAATGCGTGAAACCACAGATAAACACAGATTAACACAGGTTATTCAATGAATTAAAATAAAAATATATTTCACTTTTTAAGTGAAGTAAGAATTATAATAAGTTTTTGTTTGAGCAGTGTTCATCCGTGTTTATCTGTGGTTTAATTGGGGTTTTTTCTTACAATGCAAACTATCCTTATAGTAGAGGACAAAAAGAGTATGGCGGAGATGCTGAGCAAGTCCTTTGAATCAGAGGGATTTACAGTCAAAACATCCCATACCATCAGGGATGGTATTGCCCTGCTTTCTGCCGGGAATATAGAGGCAGTAGTTACAGATTTAAAGCTCCCTGATGGTGATGGAATGGAGATACTTAAATTTGCAAAAGGGGGCTTCCCACCGATACCTGTTGTTGTGATGACTGCCTATGGGAGTATTGAGATAGCTGTCAGGGCAGTGAAAGAAGGGGCTTACGATTTCATCACCAAGCCCTTTGACCCTGACCATCTCCTGCTGATAGTTAAGAGGGCATTGGAAGAAAAAACCCTCAGGATGGAAAATCTGGTCCTTAAAAAGGAGTTCCATCGTTTTTTAAAAATACCTGAGATAATAGGGACCAGTGAAAAATGGAAGGGAGTAGAGGAAAAGGTCAGGAGAGTAGCAACCCTTAAGACCACTGTCTTAATATTAGGCGAGAGCGGGACAGGAAAAGAACTTATTGCAAGGGCAATCCATCATTTAAGCCCGAGGGCAAATATGTCCTTTGTAGCTGTGAATTGCGCAGCAATACCTAAAGATTTAATAGAAAATGAGCTCTTCGGACATGAAAAGGGGGCATTTACTGGTGCGAATGAAGTAAAGATAGGAAAATTTGAGATGGCAAATAAAGGGACAATATTCCTTGATGAGATAGGTGATATGGCAATGCCTTTACAGTCCAGACTCTTAAGGGTTCTGCAAGAGAATGAATTTGAAAGAGTAGGTGGAACAAAAAGCATAAGAACTGAACTCAGAGTGATAGCAGCAAGCAATAAGCCCCTTGAAAAAGAGGTTGCTGAAGGGCGATTCAGGGAGGACCTCTTTTATAGGTTAGATGTATTCCCCATACTTATTCCGCCATTACGGGAAAGGCGGGAAGACATCATGCCGTTATCAAGGCATTTTACCTCCATCTTTTCAAAGGAGATGAATAAAAGAGAGCCATCTATTTCACAAGATGTTGAGAAGATTCTTTTGAATCATGAATGGAAGGGGAATGTAAGGGAGCTAAAAAATGTAATAGAAAGGGCAATTATACTATGCGATGAAGAGACCCTCATGCCAGATCATTTTAATATTAACAGGATGGCGCATGACAGGATTGTTTTAGATGCACCATTGCATGAGGTAGCTGAATCAGCTGTCAGGTCTGCTGAAAAGACGAGGATAGAGAATGCCTTAAAAGAAACACATGGTAATAAAAGCAGGGCGGCAGAGATACTTAAGGTCAGCTACAAAACCCTCCTTAATAAGATAAAGGAATATGGGATATCTTAGGCTTATGTATAACCCAACATGAAATGTGTAATTCGTTACACATCACTATGAAACCGATTACCCAAATTCTATACACCTGTTTTAAGAAATACTTAAAAATAAAGGGTTTTAGTTGCTATGTTTATGGCATCTTAATTGCAATTATTAATATTTAGAATGAAACATTTAAAATCTAACACAGGATTTACTCTTATAGAAATCATGATTGCCATAGTAATTCTATCGGTTGCACTTCTGTCTATGGCATCAACTACAGTAATGGTCATAAAAGGCAATCAGATCAGCGATAGGGTAACGGAAGCTACAGTTAAGGCACAGGATACAATTGAATTTTTGAGGAATCAGAATTACTTTCTTGGGGCAGATATGAGTCCAGGAACCGCTGACGATACAAGTGCAAATGAGCTATTAGATTCAAGCGATTATGATTTAGGTGCCGATGCTACAGCAGAGACATCTGATGACATAACCTTATCAAGCGATAATAATGGTAATGAAATTTCAGACCTTTTTGAATTCCCTGACCATGCCTATGCCATTGATGCAGATGGCAATGAAGATACGACAAACCTTTTGAATTCACCAACTCTGACTACCAGTCCATCCTATCTAAGAAGGGGATGGATTATTAAAGACAATATCCCTGTAGTAGGCATGAAAACAATAACAGTAGTCGTTGGATGGAGAGAGGCAGGATTGAACAGAAATATTGTAATTTCAACGGTGATTGCCGGAACAAGATATTCAGGCGAGCCGGGAACAATATAGTGGTGAGTTATGAGTTATGAGTTAAAAGATGAAAAAGAAACAGGAGTTAAAATCTTCAATCTTCAATCTTCAATTTTTAATTCGTTTGGTTTTACTTTAATAGAGTTGTTAATCTCTATGACTATAGGACTGATAGTCTTAGGCTCGATATTTTCATCCTTTACAACCCAGAAAAAGGCTTTCGCTACTCAGGAGATGATAACAGAGATGGAGCAGAATCTCCGTTTTGCAATGGAATTTATTACGAGAGATTTAAGAAATGCTGGCTATAATCCTAATATAGAGGCACCTCTGTTAATGGGGACATCCGTTGGCATTGTCCCAGGAACGGACTCAACTGTAACTACAAACATTACTGCAAACAGCATAAGAATGCTTTCTGATTTAAACGATGATGGAGACACTGCTGATGATAATGAGACAGTCCGCTATTTTTTAAATGGGACAGACTTGCGTAGAAATAATAACCCTATGGTTCAATATATAACCGGCTTAACATTTACATATTATAATTCCAGCGGCGGCACAATAACCATTCCAATAACAACAGCAGGCGCAGCAGATTTGTCTAATATAAGACTAATAGATGTTTCTATAACTGCCCGAACCTCAAGGGAAGATCCAAATTATACATCAGGAGGTTTGAACATAACCGGCACGGATGCTGATGGTATGTGCAGGACAAGGACATTGACAGCAAGAATAAGGACAAGAAATATCGGACTGCAGCAGACTTATTAAACAAAAAAATCTTAGCAATCCACAGATTACGCAGATTTTCGCAGATTTTTTTTAAAAATTTTTTGTTTTAATCTGTGGTAATCTGTGAAATCTGTGGATAAGGTATTTATATGTTTAGACTAATTAGAAATGAAAAAGGTATTGTGCTTGTAATAGCCCTGATGATACTGGCACTGTTATCCGTCCTCTCTCTAACGGCCATATTGACTACTACTACAGACATGGAGATAAGCACAAATTACAAGGTCTCGCAAACCACCTTCTACAATACAGAGGGAAGTATGGATATCGCCCCCGGACCAATACGGAGGACAATCTCTCTAAAAACAGAGTCCCAGACCATTTTAGATTCGTTAGGAATAGCGGATAGTGATGGCAATGGCATATCTGATATAGATGAGTCTTCTCCTTTCAGTAATCTTACTGTTGATGTTAGTGGGACATCAGGCACACCTGACTTTGTGGAATCCATTATGGGATATACAACTACAGCCCCTCCCAATTTTACTATCAATATAAACGAAATGGACATTACTGTATCAACAACAAGGACAGGGCCTGTCCAACTTAAAGGTTTTTCAACTGGTTTTGCAACAGGCTATGAAGGCGGGGCGATGTCAGGAAAGGGGATAGATTTTGAAATACAGGGAGCAGGGTCAGGGGATAGAAATTCTCAATCCCAAATATTATTAAAATACCGCTGTGTAGAAAGGAGCGGGGGAGGGTGCTTATGAAAGACAGAGGACAGAGGACAGAGGACAGAAAACAGATAGTGGGATGCATAATAGGATTGATGATAATATTATTTTTAATAAATGGTGAAGTTATTGCAGCCGGAAAGACTATTAAAGACAAAGGAACATTAACCTCTGTGGAAAGTGACGGGACTGTTATAATTGATGAAAAGGGGTATAAAATAGATTCCTCAGCCAAAATCACTGACAAAAAAGGGAAGAGGGTTGCCATTCATAATCTTTCCCTTCCGGCTAAGGTCTTTTTTGAATATGAATACAGGAAAAATGGATTTGTTATAAAAGTAATAGAGGAGTTTCCAGAAAAACTACCTAAATGAAAGAGGTAATAATTATGAAAGACTATAAAAATATCTTAAAAGGTGTCTGCCTTTTAATCGCAGTTTCCTGTTCGCAAGCATTTGCTGTTCCGACTAACAGCGACTACGATGCTTCACCTCCTTTTATGGCGACATCTGTTGAGCCAAATGTCCTCATCGTGCTGGATAATTCAGGAAGTATGTGCGACCAGGCTTATGCATCATCTTATGACCCATCAGGATTTACCAGTGGGCAGTATTACGGTTATTTTGACGGCTCTAAAAATTACAAATATACCAATAATGGCAGATGGGAGGAGACATCAGATGCTATGAGTACAGGAACAACTTCCAACCCAATCGCAACCGGGAGTTTTCTTAACTGGGCAACAATGCGAAGGATTGAAGTGGCAAAGAAACTCCTGATTGGCGGAAAGGCATCACCCCGTTCTCCAAGCGCAGGTGTTACTGTAAAACTAAATGGTGAGACTGCCTGTTCTTCTTCATTGGATTTTAGTAAAGACTATGATACTACAGGGGAGAACCTCATATATCCATTTGATGGAAATTACCGTTTTACAAGAGAAAGTGATGATTTAAGCGTAAGTCCTATTAGTGCTGGAAGTAATACATTTTATACATATCCAAATAGTAATGTAAGCATCCCTGCCGGTTGGACTGCAACAGGGGCGGCAAGCGCTTATCTGGCAGTGGATGAATCATCAACAGATGATGATTCATCCTATATTCAGAACAACAATACCACCGAGCCGGTTATTCTTGGTTACAATTATACACAAGCTGAACCTGGCGGCACTATTACTGTTACAGTCCATGTAACGGCAAAACAAACAGCCAGCGGGCAGGCAAGATATATAATAGGGGTGCTACAGATAGACAGCGAGTCGGTTCCTTATGAATCAAACAGTTCTAAAATAGGCACTTCATATTCTCTCTATTCCTTTACATGGGAAAGCAATCCTAAGACAGGGGCAGCATGGACATGGGATGAGATTAAATCCATTGCCTCATCAGGGAATATAACGGGTTTTGGAGTTAAGGCTGCAGACAATTATGAATCCCGTTATCCCCGTGTAACACAGGTTTATCTTGACACTTCAGTTACTACCCCTTCCGGAGGGCCTTATAATACAATAGTTGACCAAGGGCAGACAAAGGCAGAAGGTATTATTGATACACTTGGTGATGAGGCGAGATTCGGTCTGGCTTTTTACAATTATGGACAAAATTCCAGTGAAGGCTGTTCAGGAGGCGGTTGTGAAGATGGAGGATATGTTGATAACTATGTAGCCTTCAGCACTGCAACAAATATGATTACATCTATTCATAATATGACCCCCTCTGCATGGACACCCCTTGCAGAAACTCTTTATGAAATGGTGAGATTTTTCAGGCAGGACTCACCCTATTACAGCAACGCCCCTGCTGACTATCAGACAGGGCTTAGTTATGACTCATATTATTTTGACTATCCTGCCTCAAGCTCTAATTCTGACCAATATGTCCCATGTGCCAAGTCATTTATCCTCTTTCTGACTGATGGAGAATCAACACAGGATACGAATATTCCGGCTTCCATAAAAGGCTATTCCACAGGATACAGATTTGCGGGGACTACTGTTGGGACAACATATTCATCAAACGGCACTGACTATATGATTGATGTTGCTTACTGGGCAAGGACAAATGATATGCGTCCGGGATCATGCACAACAACTCCAACCTCGTTTCAGCAATGTCTTACTGGAACACAGAATGTAATTCTTTATCCTGTGTTTATGTTTGGGACAGGCTCAACCCTGCTGAAAGACGCCGCAATTACAGGCGGTTTCAAAGACATGAATTCTAATAATCTGCCTGATTGTTCAACAACGCCGGCAGAGTGTTACAGGGATTCGGATGAAGACGGGACAGTAGAATCCAACGGTAATGACCTTCCGCTTACCTATTATGAGGGGGATGACGGCTATGCATTAGAGGAAAATATTACGGCCGCCATAAGAGATATTTTAAAGCGTGTGGGGTCAGGAACATCCGTATCAGTAATAAGCACTTCTGCAAGCGGGGCAGGCAATATCTATCAATGCTATTTTCTTCCATCCAAGACAGTTGACAATAATGATATTACATGGCTCGGTCATTTACTCCAGCTTGGCGTGAATGAAAATGGTGAGCTTCTTGATAATGCTGGCAATACACTCACCTTTTCCTTTAATGAAAGCGAGGGTCAAACTTATATTACAGCAGGGGGGACCCAATATGCACTTACAGAGTGGACAGGCTATAAATGGGATGCAGGTGAATTGCTTGCAGCAAAGGAGCCTTCAACAAGGACAATAAAAACCTTTGTAGATGCTGATAATGATGGTGTTGTTGACAGCGGAGAATTTATCTCTTTTGAGGAGGCAAATAAGTCAACCCTAAAACCATACCTGAGAGCTACGGATGATACAGAGTCTGCAAATATTATTAATTTTACCCGCGGCTCTAATATATCAGGATATAGAAACAGAACATATACAGATGGAACAAATCAGTATAAATTAGGAGATATAGTTTATTCTACGCCCACTGTGGTAACCTCACCTGCAGAGAACTACAGCCTTCTTTATGGAGATAAGACATACCAGACTTTCTTTAATTCAAATAAATCCAGAGACACTATCGTCTATATTGGTGCCAATGATGGGATGCTTCATGCTTTTTGCGCCGAAGATGATGGGTGTGATAATGGGGCGGCTAAAGGAGAAGAATTGTGGAACTACATACCTTATAATGTCCTTCCCCATCTTAAATGGCTTACAGACACAAATTATTCCCATGTCTATTATGTGGATTTAAGGGCTAAGGTTACGGATATAAATTTCTCAAATATGGGGACAAACGGCTGGAAGACTGTTTTAATTGGTGCTATGAGGCTCGGTGGCGGACAGATAAGCGTTACTGCTGATTTCGGGAGCGGCAGTCAAACAAGAAATTTTCAATCCTCTTATTTTGCAATTGACATTACGGACCCACACAATCCTGTACTTTTATGGGAATTTACATTATCAGATGCCAGCCTCGGTTTTACAGCCTCATATCCAACAATTGCAAAGGTTGGCAATAAATGGTTTGTAATTATCGGCTCAGGCTTTAAGTCTGAGTATGTTCCTGATTATACCGGTGCAAGCACACAAACAGGGAAAATCTTTGTCCTTGATGCGAGGAATACTACAGGGACATGGACATTAAACTCTACCTACTGGAAGTTTGACACATCGGTTTCTAACGGTTTTATGGGAGACCCTCTCGCAGTTGACATTGATTTTACGCCAAATAATACTGTAGCAGGCAGTTCAACACTGACTTTTAATACAGAGGTTATCTATACTGGTATGACCTATGGAAGCACCGGGGCATGGAAAGGAAAATTATTCCGTCTTGTCCTGAATGGAGATGAAAATCCAACAAATTGGAATATATACACACTCTTTGATGGAAATTCATTTGCCACTGCAACTCCAATTACCACATCTCCTGCCGCTACAAAAGATGAACTTGATAATCTATGGGTTTACTTCGGAACAGGCAGGTTTTATAACAACACTGATGACAAGTCGACAACTACACAACATACATTCATAGGAATAAGGGATTCTTATTGGAATGGCTCCCAGTGGAAACCCTGCTGGAATGGTTCGTCATGGGAAACCTCACAGGCAAATTGCACCACTACTGGCATTACCTCTACATCATCACTCTATAATTCAGGAGACGTTTCTTCAGTGGTAGAAGGGGGGAGCAGCGGCACTGTTGTGAATTCCGGGACTTATGGCAGCAATGTGTCGTGGAATGATTTTGTTAATAGTGTCTCAACAAGCTCAAGTCTCAGAGGGTGGTATAATAATTTATCAGCAGGAACTACAGGTGTAGGGGCAGAGAGGATTGTTACAAAACCAACTGCAATTGGAGGGAATATCCTCTTCACCACATTTATTCCAATGGTAGACCTCTGCTCATATGGCGGGACAAGCAACCTCTATTCACTATATTATAAAACCGGAACAGCCTATAAGGAATCCACATTAGAAACCCCTACAGAAGCAGAATTGCAAGCTGGCTATTCGGTTGCAAAATCTATAAGTCTTGGTTATGGTATGGCATCAAGCCCTGCCGTCCATATAGGACAGCAGGATGGAGGAACGGCAACTGTCTTCGTTCAGGATAGCACAGGAAGGATAAACAGAATTGATTATCAGTTAGAACTTCCAAAAAGTGGCGTTATATCATGGAAGGAATTATGAAAAAAAACATTTTGTTTATTATAGTGTTAGCTCTTGCTTTTATCCTTTACAGCAAAAGCTCCTACTCAGAAATCTATAAATGGATGGATGACAAAGGAGAGGCGCACTTTACAGATAATCCTGCTGTTATTCCAGAACAGTATTTGAATCAGGTTTGGCGTAAAACAACCCCTCGGGTATTAAGTGAACAACCCCCTGCTCCCCCTTTATTAAGGGAAAACGAGGTTGTAAATGAGAAATCTCCTGCTCCTCCAAAGGAAGATACAAATATTAAAGAAGCCGTCTCACCTAATGACCTGAATGCAGTTACAGTTAACGGCAGAATAAAAGAAGAGGCTACAGAAAAAAAGGAAAAAGTAATCTATTCTGGTTTGGCAAAAAATAACAGTAATGCAGAATTAAATGGTGTAGAAATAATCTTTACAATTAGGGGAAAAGACGGCAAGGAAGAAAATCTCCCTTCTCTGATTAAAGGTAAAAAAGGAGGGGGAATACTGGAACAAGGCGAAACAGCAAGTTTTTCTGTTCAACCCGAGACACCTTTTCCTTCAATAGCAGGTTATGGATATAGCTTCAAATGGAGATTCACTACAACAGAACCTCAAAAATAGAACGCATATGACGCAGATTAAAGCAAAATATTTTTTTAAAAAATCTATAAAAATCTGCGTAATCTGTGGATTAATCAGTTTTTTATTCTTTACATTGACAGATAGCTCCTTTTCTCAATCAGAGCCACCTCCACAGATAACTGTTACCCCTAAAAAGGTAGATCTCGGACTCATGAAAAAGAACGAGGTCAAACTTTACAAGATAATTGTCGGCAATAAAGGGAAGGGAGACCTCTATATTACAAATATACCTGCCCCTAATGAGACAGGTATTTCGCTTGCCAAAAATTCTATTAAACCAGGCAAGAAGATTGAACTGACATTTTTTTACAGAGGAATTGATGCTGGAAAAATAAAGGATTATGTGTCTATAAAATCAAATGACCCAAAGACCCCTTCTGTTAAGATTATCTTGAAGGGTGAGGTAAGATGAACAAAACACTAATAAGCCACAGAGACACAGAGGCGCAGAGAAAAAAATAAGTTTAAAAACCTCTGTGTCTCCGTGCCTCTGTGCAAATTTTTATATGCTTAAAAAATTGAATAACAAGAATGGTTTTACATTAATAGAATTGATTGTAACTCTTTCCATCTTTGGAATAATGATGGTAATTGCAATCCCTTCTTTCCTTACCTACATCCCCACAATGAGACTAAAAGGTGCAGCAAGGGATATATCTTCGTCATTTCAGTTTGCAAGAATGAAGGCTGTTTCAGAGAACAATACCTTTGCAGTGAAATTTACAGGCAGTAGTTATTCAATTTATGATGATAATGACAGTGATGATATATATGCCGATACAACCGACCCGCTTGATATAGCTATTAGAACATCAACACTCTCTGATGGGATAAGCTTTGGTGTTGGAACAAACGTAAGTAGTGGAGTAAGTGGTGGTGGTACACCAACTGACTTTATCACCTTTGGGGGGGATGCGTGTGATTTTTCACCCCGCGGGACAGCAGATTCAGGGACTGTTTACATAACAAATACAAAAAACGAGTCCTATGCAGTCGCTGTATCCAGCTCAGGAAGGGTAATAATTTACGTATGGGATGGCAATAGCTGGGAATCATCTTAAAATGCAGCAGCTTAATTTAAAAAATCTCTCCCTTCAGGAGATGGAAGACCTTGTATCCTCACTTGAAGAAAAACCCTACCGAGCACGCCAAATATATGAATGGGTATTTCAAAACGATGTGAGTAGTATAGGGGAGATGACAAATCTTTCCCTTACTTTCAGGAACCGCTTAAGTGAATTAGCCTATATACCCCGCCTCTCTATTACAGATAAAAGAGTTTCAAAGGACGGCACTGAAAAATATCTTTTTATGTTGGAGGATGGGAATAGTATAGAGAGTGTCCTAATCCCTGATGAAGACAGACTCACCTTATGTATATCCACACAGGTAGGTTGTAAATTAAACTGTGCATTCTGTTTTACAGGAAAGGGTGGATTTATTAGAAATTTAAACCACTATGAAATAATAGAGCAGATTCTTGCTGCCCGACGAGAAAAGAAGGATATAACAAATATTGTCCTCATGGGGATGGGTGAGCCTCTTGATAACTATGCAAATGTCATCAAGTCCATAAAAACTATGATATCCCCTCATGGACTAAAGATTCCAGCAAAAAGAATAACCCTATCCACATCGGGGCTAATTCCAGAAATTAAGAAACTTGCAAGAGAGAATCTTAAAATAAATCTGGCTGTCTCCCTTAATGCATCAGATAATGAGACGAGAGATAAAATCATGCCTTTAAATAAAAAGTATCCAATTGAAGAATTGCTTAAAACATTAAAAGAATATCCACTTCCACCTAATAGGAGGATTACATTTGAGTATGTTATGATAAAAAGGTTAAACGATTCCATTGAGGATGCAAAAAAACTTTCAAATATGCTTAAAGGTATAAAATGTAAGATTAACCTTATACCCTTTAACAGTTTTGAAGGAGTTGATTATGAGGCACCAGATTATAAGAATGTAGAAGATTTTAGGAACATCCTCATTTCACAGCATTATACTACCATTATAAGAAAGAGTAAGGGAGCAGATATATCAGCAGCTTGCGGGCAACTGAGGGGAAAATGGCAGGGATAATATACATAGTCTCAACACCAATAGGCAATTATGATGATATAACCCTCAGGGCTCTCAATGTCCTTAAAGGAGTTGATGAGGTAATCTGTGAGGAATTTAAAGAAGGGAGAAGGCTCTTTAAAAAATATGAAATTGAGAAACCATTAAGGAGACTAAGCGAGCATAATGAGAAAAAAGACACACCAGAGATTATAAATGAACTCAAGAATGGTAAAAACTTCGCCATTATTACAGATTGCGGAACACCTGTCTTTGCCGATACAGGAAACTATCTTATAAAAGAGGCAATCTCATCAAAAATAAAATTAGTCCCAGTTCCCGGTGCCTCGTCCATTATGTCTGCACTTGTTGTAGCAGGAATCCCTATTGATAAGTTTATCTATTACGGTTTTTTATCTCCCAAGAGTGATATACGGAGAAAAGAGCTTTTAAGGATTAGAAGAGAGTTTCCTGTTGTCCTTATGGATACACCATACAGGCTTCTTACACTCTTAAAAGATGTTATGGATGTGCTGGGGAGAGAAACTTATGTTATCCTGTGTATGGACCTCACAACTGATACAGAGGAGATTTTAAGAGGCAGGACGGATGAAATATTGGCAAAAATTAAAGACAGGGAGAAGAAGAGAGAGTTTGTATTAATTATTAAACCAAAGGGAAAAAGACCTTAACACGAATGACACAAATTGACGAATTACACAAATAATTATATTTTGACTTTTATTTACTTCTTATTCGTGCCATTTGTATATTTGTGAAATTCGTGTTCCAAATTTTAATACTATGAAAATTACAAATCAGGAAATCTTAAAATTTATGAGGGAGTCTGTTTATCGTCCACTTACAATGAAGGAATTAATAAAAAATTTTAATATCTCTTCAGAGAATAGAAGCTCCTTCAGGACATTAATCAGGGGGCTGGCAAGTGATGGAGAGATTATTAAAATAAAAGGAAATAGATTTGGACTCCCCGAAAAAATGAATCTTGTTACAGGTGTTGTGCAGGGGCATCCTGACGGTTATGGATTTGTTATCCCTGAAGACGGCGGAGAAGACCTGTTTATAAATCCCAGAAATATGAGAGAGGTAATGCACGGTGATAAAGTTATCTGCAGGGCTGAATCAGCCCAAAAAGGCGGGAAGAAAGAGGGAAGAATCATAAGAATATTGGAGAGGGGGCATAAAACAATAGTCGGCATATATGAGCCGAGCGGCCACTTTGGCTTTGTAATACCTGATGACAGGAGAATAAGCCATGATATTTATATACCGTTTAAATATAGCGGAAAGGCTAAGAGGGGGCATGCAGTCATAACAGAGATTACAGCCTATCCAATGAAAAACAGAAATCCTGAAGGCAGGATAACAGAGATTATCGGTTATCCCGATAACCCCGATGTAGAGATAGATATTGTCCTGAGAAAATATGATATACCCTCAAAATTTCCAATAGATGTTTTAAAAGAGGCAGATGCCGTTCAAAAAGATGTTACAGATGATGAAATCACAGGAAGACTCGATTTAAGAGATAAAAATATAGTTACCATAGACGGAGAAAAGGCAAAGGATTTTGATGACGCTGTATATGTTGAGAGGCTTAATAATGGCAATTATATGTTAGGTGTCCATATTGCCGATGTAAGTCATTATGTGAAAGAGAGGAATATCCTTGATAATGAGGCATTTAAGAGGGGAACGAGTGTATATTTCCCTGACAGGGTAATTCCTATGCTCCCATTTCAACTCTCCAACGAGATATGCAGTCTGAAACCAAAGGTAGACAGGCTGACTCTTAGTGCATTAATGGAGTTTGATAAATACGGCGAACTAATAGATTATCGTTTTGCTGAAACTGTTATAAATAGTAGAGAGAGGATGACTTATACAGATGTGGCAGAGATACTAAATGAAGTTCAAAGTTCAAAGCTCAAAGTTACAAGTATGGAACTTAAAGAAAGATATTCCTACTTACTTAAAGATTTTTATTTAATGAAAGAATTGTGCGAGGTTTTGAGAGAAAGAAGGATGAGAAGGGGTAGTATTGATTTTGACCTCCCTGAGCCTTATATAATCCTTGACCTGATGGGCAAACCAGAAAATATAATAAAGGCAGAAAGGAATATTGCCCATAAAATTATTGAGGAATTCATGCTCGTGGCAAATGAGACTGTAGCCATGCACTTTACAAAAATGGAGATACCTGCCCTATACAGGGTGCATGATGAACCCGATCAGTCAAAAATAATAGAGCTAAGTGAATTCGTATCAAATTTTGGCTATCACCTGAAAATCCCTGTTTTTAAAAAAGGTATGGAGAGTAAGTTTCATCCAAAGAGATTTCAGGAACTGCTAAATAGTATCAAAGGGAAACCTGAAGAGCTGCTTATATCTACAATAACCTTAAGGCACATGAAACAGGCAAGGTATTCACCTGAAAATATCGGTCACTTTGGTCTTGCCTTTGAGAACTATACCCACTTTACATCTCCAATAAGGAGATATCCTGACTTAATTGTCCACAGACTTTTAAAAGAAATAATAAAAAAGAAGCATATTCCAAAAAAGAGATTAGACATATGGGAGGAAAGGCTACCTAAGATTGCCCAACACTCTTCAGAGAAAGAAAGAACTGCAGATGCGGCAGAAAATGATATTGTTGAATTAAAGAGGGTCCAGTTCATGCTGGAGAAAACAGGTGATGAATATGAAGGGATTATATCAGGCGTAACATCTTTCGGTTTATTTGTGGAACTGGAGGAAATCTTTGTTGAGGGGCTTATCCATGTATCAAGCATGACTGATGATTATTATGCCTTAAATGAGAGAGACCATTCTCTCATGGGAAGACGGACAAAGAAAAGATTCAGGATGGGAGACAGGGTAAAGGTAAAAGTGGAAAATGTCAGTTTAGAGAAAAGGCGGATTGATTTTGTGCAAGTGAAATAAATCAGCCACAGACTTTCACTGACTAAAAAAAGAAAAACTTAATGAAACCACAGATGGACACAGATAAAAGCTTTTAAAATTCTTTTTCTATCTGTGTTCATCCGTGTTTATCTGTGGTTGCTTCTGTATTTTTTTTGTTGTAACTTTGCCACGCTGTGAAAATCTGTGAAATCTGTGGTTAAGGGTTTATACGAATCCCTTCGTTATCTTTATCCTTCCTGTATTTTCAGCCGCCTTTTTTGTATTTTCAAGCCACTGCTGATAGGCATAATTCTGTTTTTCCATTAACATCTTATCTGTAAACCCCTTTTCCTCTTCCTGAAATTTCTTTTCATCAATTCCCGCTCTATCTTTAATATATACCAAAAAATAATTATCATTCACCTTGACCTTATTGTAATCACCCTTTTTGGTATTAAATACTATCTGTACGAGATTTTCATCTCTCCCGATGCTTGATGCTATCGTATTTCTTGTAACATATCCTGTAGCACCCTTCATAGCCTTTAACTCATCAGCTACCTTCTTAAACTCCTTCCCCTTTTTCAAATCCTCAAGAATCCTGCCTGCCTCAAGGTCAACTATTTTTTTTGCCTCCTCATCCCTGTATGCCTTCTCCACCTCTCCCTTTATCTCTTCAAATTTAGGTATAAATGCATCCCTTTTCTCTTTATACCTCAATATGTAAAACTTCCCTCCATCCTCTAAAATCTCGCTTACCTCTCCCTTTTTTAATGTAAACGCAGCCCTGCTTAAAACAGGGTGTTCTCTATCATCTTTTTTAAAACCGCCTCCAGAGGCAGTAAAATGCTGTTTCCCTTTTATAACAGTATTAAAATCTGCACTCTTTAAATCTGCATCCTTTCTTATGCCTTCAAGTTCAGTCTTTGCAATATTTTTTGCATCACCCTCTTTTAAAATCCTTACAATATCCTCTCTTACCTCTGACAGAGCTTTTGTCCTCTCGTCTTCAATCTTCTCAACCTTTATTATGTGGTAACCAAAGGGAGTCCTGACAGGAGAACTCAATTCCCCCTCTTTCAAGGCAAATGCGGCATCCTCAAATTGTTTTACCATCTGCCCCTTTGAAAAGAAGCCAAGGTCACCGCCTTTAACCTTATTAGGGTCATCAGAATATTTCTTTGCCAGTTCAGAAAAATCCCCGCCCCCTTTAAATTCCTGTAACACTTTTTCCGCCTTTGCCCGCCCTTCAATTTCTGCATTTTCATCTGCATCAGGTGAGACAGCAATTAGTATATGGCTTGCCTTTACCCTCTTTGGAATCTTATATTCATTTATATGCCCGTTATAATATTCACTTACCCTGCTCTCCTCTATTTTAACATTAACCTCAAAATCCTTTAAGTCAGCTGTGATATATTCAACAATCATCTCCTCCGCTCTCTGGAAAAGGGATTTGTTATTATTGTAAAATTCTTCTGTTTTATCCGGAGCAGATATAACACGGTTTATAAAATTGGAAGGTGTCAATATTAAATAATCAACATCCGCCTTTTCATTTGCACGGACATAGGCATCCTTAACTTCTTTTTTTGAGACCTTAACACCATCCTTAATGAGATTTTCTACCTTTTTAACAATGAGGTCTTCTCTCACTGCATCTTCAAAACCGCCGGGGTTCATTCTATTTGCCTGCAGTATTCTTATATATAAATCTTTATCAAATCTGCCATCCCTTTTAAATATATCCATCCTTTGAATTTCATCAATAGTCTCTTCATCCGCTACTACTAACCCCTCCTGCTTAGCAACAGACAATTGCAGTTTTCTTGTTACAAGAGAGTCAATCACAGCCTTCTTTATAAGTGGAGCAAACAGTTCTTCATTTATATCCCCCTGCTGCTTCTTATAAAAGTCCAATAGCCTTTTATAAGATTCCTGATACTCGCTATATACTATTTTTTTCCCATCAACCGTTCCAACAACACCAGTAGATGTCTCTCCCCCCATACCCCATACTAAAAACATTGTGCCGATAAATGAGGCAACAACTGTCCACAGAATTATTTTTATAAACCACGATTTAGCATAATCTCTCATGAACTGAAGCATCTTTTCTCTCCTAAATAATTTTAAAATTAGACAGAATATACAGGATTACCAAAAGAATATAAATTAGAGTTTTTATTAATCCTGATTATCCTGTTAATCCTGTCTAAACGCTATTATAATGCTACATCAAATCCGACTGTAATCTTACTACCATCAATACTCTTCTGTTCACCACCGACAGTGTATTTGTCTTTATATTTATCATCCTGCAAGTCCCAGAGGGACTTGAATATTATTCTTGAATTCTGTGTAATATACCATGCACCCTCAATTGCAAAGTCAGCATCTTTATTTGAATCTGCACCACCATCTCTTTCGCTGAGTGTCTCATAAATTGCACCGAATTGAAAAGATTCGTTTAGCCGTAAAAGCCCTTCAATCATAAAGCCTGTTGATTCCCTCCTTGTCCCGATTCCTGTCGATGAGACATCACTCTGGATTGTCGTATCATAAAGAAAATCTAAATCAAACCTTTGTGATGCGTATCTGATGCCAGCCACCCATTCTCCCACCTCGCTCTTATAAGTTCTATTGCCTTTTGTTCCTCCAAACCCCTGAGGATTGGTAAAATATCTGACAGAGGCAGCAACTGCCCCGAAATCCCCCCTCAATAGCCCTGTATAGGCAGTATTTGCATCATTATCATTGTCGGCACTTCCACCATTCCCCTGATTTATAGCAAGTTCATAAGTAAAATAGCCGAAGCTTGGGCGTCCATAAAGACTGATTCCAAGGTCATTACTGCCTGCCCTCCCAGTGCTGTTTTCGCCGCTCCAGTTCATAGGCATCGGGATAAGGGACTTGCCGCTTACAACCCTCCTCGTGCTGTGGACAGCATCAAGGTCAGAACTCATAAGCGAACCGAACCTGACATTAAAATTACCAGGTCCCCAGATATTATGAAATCCAAGAAACATTGATTCGGTTATGCGCCCTGTGATTTTATCCTGAGATGACCCTTGAGGAAGCTCAAACCAGTAAGAAACATTTTTTGTAAGTGTCCCGCCGCCGATTATATTTCCTGCCATCTCACCAGATGAAAACAACCCCCCTGCCTGTTCATTTTCACCTGCAGTTGTATGGGTTGTCCTGCTTATATATGTTTTGCCTTCCAGCCTTAGACTAAAAGGCGGAAATGCAGCAGGGCTATCCAACGGCATATCATCCGCAACCTTTATCTTGCCTGCCTCTCCACCGCCTTCTGTATCTGGCAGTTGATAGCCATTGAGCATATAATTAAATCCAAACTCGCTCAGCCTTGGCCATGTAGAATGGCAGAGCATACAGGCTATCTCATGCTTTCTCGCAAAGCCAGGCTGTGCATCTGCAGATTTGTATGCCACTGCTATAAATATGAAAAGAAACAAAGGAAGGAAATAACGGAGTATTATCATTTTATGAAAAAGAGTCTAAGGGGATATAATTTAGCAATTATTGCCATAATTTTACTTTACAAAGGAAAACTTTATTATTGCTAGAATAATAACAGTTTGAACTGCAAAGATTACTGTCATCCATATCTTCATGACTTTAGTTGTCATGCTGATACTATAGCAATAGAATCTATGCTTGTCAAAATAAAAAAAGGGGAGGTTTAAAAGTCTTGCCTTGCATTTAGAATTGGCAAATTGTAAAATTTGATACTGCATGAAAGTTAAATATTGTTTGATTCTTTTAATCTCGTTAACAATTTTTATTAATAAAGGCGATACCGCTGCACACGATATCATGACTCCATCAAATCATAGGACTAATGAAGATATCTCTATCAAAGATTGCCTCGGTTGTCACGATGGGGTCTACAGAGAGAGATTCGACCCTCTCAAAAATCCCGAATGTTCAGATTGCCATACCCCCCCTTCGCAAGGGATTAATGTGGTTTCAGAGATAAAAAAGAGAGAGGGTGTTGACAGGAGAAAAGGAAAGGAACCAAGTGTCTCTAAATTAAAGGATGATGTAGAGATGGTTTATGTGCCGGAAGGTGAGTTTATTATGGGTAGTGAGAGAATGCCCGATGAGAGCCCTGCCCATGCAGCCTATATGAAGAAGGCATTTTATATTGATAAATATGAGGTAACAAATGAGAGATATGAAAAATTTATAAAAGAGACAGGACATAGAAAGCCCATTAACTGGATTACCGGCACATATCCAGAGGGAAAGGGGAAGCACCCGGTAGTTTTTGTTAACTGGGTTGATGCCTTTGATTATTGTAAATGGGCAGAGAAGAGACTGCCAACAGAGGCAGAGTGGGAAAAGGCTGCCAGAGGGGAAGATGGTAGAAGTTTTCCATGGGGGGACGCCCTTGACCCAAAGAAGGCTAACATGCCAATATCAAAGATCGGAGATACTACACCTATAGGGAGTTTTGAGGCTGGAAAAAGCCCCTACGGAGCTTACGATATGGCAGGCAATGTATATGAATGGGTAGAAGATTGGTATTATTTATATCCAAACAGCAGGGCAAAGGGTAGAGATTTTCAGAAGTATGCGGGGAAAAAAAATAAGATATTGAAAGGGGGGTCATGGTATGATTGCCTCGCTTATGAGTGTGGTCTTAGCGCCTTTACCTCTAACAGGGCATTCTTTGACCCTTCTATAAGGAACAACAGTTTTGGATTCAGATGTGCAAAGGGTGAATGATATGGGATATGGGATGTGAGATATGGGATATAAGAGTTATAAAGACCTTGAGATTTATAAATTAGCCCACAAACTGGCTGTTGAGATCCACCATATGACTATGGAGGAATTACCTAAATTTGAGCGATATGAGGAAGGTGTGCAGGTTAGAAAATCTTCAAAGTCTGTTCCAACAAATATTGTAGAAGGATTTGGCAGGAGAAGATATAAGGATGCTTTTATAAGATTTTTAATAATTGTTCATGCATCTTGCAATGAGACAATAGAACACTTAGAGATATTATATGATACAGGGTCTTTAAAAAAGGATAGGTTTGATTATCTCCTCAACGAATACAATTTGCTTGGAAGAAAGCTTAATAGATTCATTTCGTCTGTAAAGGAGGGACATCTTATATGATCCGTCAATATCTCACATCCCATATCCCACATCTCACATCCCACATCTTGCCTCTTCTTTTTATCATTGCCTGTTCCCGTCCTCCAGAAAATATGGTCTATATCCCGGCAGGAAAATTTATCAGGGGCAGCATGGAGGATATAAAGAATGATAAGTCCTTTGATTTTGGTTTTACCAAACCATGGATTGCCGATGCAGTCCCTCATAGAGAAATCCATCTTGAAGAGTATTATATAGATAAATACGAGGTATCTAATACTGATTATGAAAAATTTGTGGCGGCAACAGGATATAAGGCTCCAGAACATTGGGAGAAAAATGCCCCACAAGAAAAAATAAGAAATCATCCGGTAACGAATATAAGCTGGTATGACGCTTTGGAATACTGCAAATGGAAGGGGAAAAGACTGCCAACCGAGGAAGAATGGGAGAAGGCTGCCAGAGGGACAGATGGCAGACTCTACCCGTGGGGGAACGAATTTGATTTCAATAAAGCAAATGTATCTACGAGTCAATCATTTGAAACAGATACAAAGGATGTTAAAAGCTATGAGAATGGAAAGAGCCCTTATGGTGTGCTAAATATGACAGGGAATGTATGGGAATGGACACTGGATTGGTATAAGCCATATTCCGGCAGTAATTATGATAGCGAATTTTTTGGTGAAAGATTTAAAGTCTTCAGGGGAAATGGCTACTCCGGATTAGCACACCTCCAGCCGAATGAATATAAAAGGATTATAAAGGAATTCTCTAAGGTCACATTCAGATTTTATTCTGACCCGTCGGGTAAATTTCATGATGTGGGTTGCCGTTGTGTAAAAGAGGGAAAATAGCCGTGTTAATCCGTGGTTAATCGGGTTTTTGTTCTTTGCTTCCGTAGAAGATATACACCTCTCCTGTATTCACCACATCTTTCATCTCACCCTTTGCCCCTGGTGCACCGATTATCAGGTCTGAGATTCCATCGCCATTTAAGTCATCCATAAACAGAGAGGTTCCAGCCATATCCTTTGCATCAGCTCCATATAGGACATTATCTGCAAAATCTTCTATCTCGTATTCCCCTTTAATATCTCCACCATAGACCACATATATTTCTCCTGCAGATCTTCTGCTTAAAGAATTTAAAGCATAAGCACCTGGCGCACCTATTGCAACATCAACCTTTCCATCGCCATTGAAATCACCTACTGACAGGGAATATCCAAAATAATAGTGTGGTATCCTGCTGTTTGAATATAAAATACCGCCCTTTTCCTCCTGTCCAATTTTACCATTTATAACTGCATCTGCCTCTCTACCCAAATCAATTTTTGAACCCAATTCAGATTTTCCATAAACAATGTGGACAGCTCCGGGTCTATTCTCTCCTCCCTTAAAACCTGCATTCGGTGAACCTATAACAACATCAGAAACACCATCCTTATTTATATCGCCGCTGGCTATTGAATAACCGGCACTATCCCCTGCAAAGGCACCGCTGATTGACACATCGGCATCCTTATATAAATCAAGGTCTCCCTTTAATCCAACCTTTCCATAAACTACATATACCTCGCCTGAATCATTCTTATTGTTATTGCCATCAGCACCGGGTGCACCAATTATAACATCAGAAATACTATCGCTATTAATATCTGCTGATGCAACAGCATATCCAAAACTATCACCCCTCTGCTCAGACTTTTCATTGAATACAAAGAACCCTCTATCACTACCCTCTTTACCGGCTATTCTTAAATCATAACTGTCCCTTAGATTAATCTCACCTTCAAGATTCTTACCACCGGATATAACATATACTTCACCTCTCCCCTTATCTGAGCCAGGAGCACCTATAATAATATCTGCAATTTCATCTTTATTTATATCACCTATGGCAATTGAATATCCCGCCATATCTCCTTTATTTGCCCCGTAGATAGAAATATCAGCAATCTCCGTTATATCCTTTTCTCCGGAAATTCCATCTCTGCCAAAAATAACAAAGACAGCCCCGCTCTTTTCACCCGTAAATGGGGCGCCGATAAGGAGGTCAGAAACTCCATCTCCGTTAATATCACCGGCTGTAATTGTGTGCCCAAGCCAATCTTTCTCAGACGAAGATTTATTATATAAAATAAGCTCAGAATCATTAACAGAGAGAGCATCATCCATCTTATTTTTCCCATACAGGCAATAGACCTTGCCCCCCTTATTCTTATCCTTATCTCCTGCCTTTGTATTAGGCGAGCCTATTATTATATCTTTAATCTTATCGCCATTAATATCGGCAGAATAAACGGAATAACCTGTCTCTGCCCCGCTTCCTGTAGAAGCTTTAATGGTACCAAAAAGTGTAAATACCTTTTTCTCGCTTCCAGCCTTATTTGAAGCCCCATATATAACTATATCTTCATCACCTCTGTAAATATCATACTCCACCGTTTCCTTTTTTATCTTTTCAATTTTTCTCTTTTTTAGGACTCTTTTTGAAGGATGCCCTGCTTTAGACAGACCTTCCCCCCTTCTTTCTGCATTGTCTGATGCACAACTGAGAATAAACAGGAATAGTAAAAAGGGGAGGAAATAGCGGAATATTGTCATTTTTTACTTTATTTTCTCAATAAATTCTTTTGTTAGCTTTAAGTAATCTTTCACTGCATCAACACTAAAAATATCACCTCTATAATAGCCTGCAATATGTAAAGATTCATATAAGTTTTCAAATTCTTTCATAAGCTTTCCATTATGAATTGCAAAATATTTTCTCAATACCTTCCTATACTGACTTAGGCAGCTCTTTTTTAATAAACCCTTTCTTCAGGAGGGTTTCATTTATATCCTCTAAAATTGACAAATAAGCCTTTCCAAAAGCCTCTCTTACAGGCTTTTTATCGCCGTAGAACTTGCCTTCAATCTTAGCGCTCCTTAAAATCTCTTTTGCATTTTCCAAATATCTAACAGCCTCTCTTGACATAGTCAAATAATACACCAAATTATTACTTTTTCAAAATAAAAAAGGGGAGGGTTTTCAAACCCTCCCCTTTTTATAAACCTTAAGAGTCTATTTGTAAAACAAACCCTATAGTGTAATTAGAATGCTACATCTACACCAATGGATGCATATCCATCATTATAACCACTTGTAGCAGTATTATATACGCCTCCGGTCTTAATGGCATCTCCCTTATAAGAATCGGTCTCATACTTAAAATATAGCTTGCTGTTTGTGGTTGCATGATAATCTACCTTCAAACTGATTCTTGACCTGTCATAGTCAGCTAAGCCGCTCGTACTATTTGCAATCTTACTAGCTGTTCCAGATGAGTATCTCGCCTGAATGTCAAAAAGTTCAGTAAAGTAAATACCCTCAAGAACTAAACCGCTAGTATCTGTCTTACTGGATGTGCCTGAAGACTGGTCATCTGCAGAGTTCAGTGCATAAGCGGCACTAACCTCAATGCCCGGCAGTATAGCCCTTACTGCTAATACTGAACTTGTGCTTGTCATATCCTTTCCAGCAGAACCCCATGCGCTTTTGTCACTCTCACTTCCATAGTGATATGATACAGCAACAGGCTCAAAATCTCCTCTTAACATAAGCCCATAATTCAGACTGTTAGTATTGCTTCTGCTATGGGTATCAGCATTAACCTGATATGTAAGAGGTCCACCACCCGGTCTTCCATAGAACTGAAGCGATACAGGATCTGTATAGATATCAGATGCCACAGTGCCTACAAAGCTGTTGCCTAAATCATGTCTGTGATTTGACCATGCATCAAAATCACCGCTGTTAATGACTCCGTATCTTACATTTACCATACCGGGTCCACCAATATTATGAAGGCCTACCCACATCTGCTCCGCACCACCACCTGCTGCTACATCATCAATAAAGTAGCTGAAATTCTTACCAATTGTGCCGGCTGCAAAAATTACTGGCGACGCAGTTTTTGCCTCAATTAGCGCGGGACGGCTATCATCTGAAGCACCCTCTGTTTTCTGATCTTGTGTAAGATATGTCTCAATATTCAACCTTACAGCTAAAGGTGGGTTTGCACCGCCTGAATCCAGTGCTACATGCTCATCAGGCTTAATCTTTCCAACATCTCCGCCATCTTCTGTGTCAGGCATCTGAAAGCCGTTCATCAGATACTGCTCTCCGAACCTGTTAAGTGCAGGCCATACAGTGTGACACAATGTGCAGGATGCCTCATGCTTCTTTGCAAAGTTCGGCAATGCATAAGACGGTGTTGGGGTTAAGGCTAAAACTGAAAGCCCAACAAATGCTGCTATAATAAATAATCCTAATATCTTCTTCATTCTTTTACCTCCTCAAATTAAATACTAAAAAATATAAACCCTGTAAACTCTGATGCAAAATCTTAAGAATCTACTACCTACCACCTCCTTTCTTCTTTAAAAAGATATTTATAATGATATAGAGCAAAAAATTACTTTTCTTTTACCATATCTTCTCTTGTTTTGTCAAGGATTTTTATCCCTTGGTGTTAGCACCTTGTTATTTAAACTTGATCCCCTATAGCTTGCAGGGTTCTTTATTTTCAAAAGAAGAAGTTTTTAGAAGGAAAAAAAGGTTTGTATATATATGGCGAAAATTTATTTAATGATAAAAAGAGACCTGTCTGCGTGCAACGCACAGGCAGGTAGAAATAAACGTCTTTTCCTTGTAAAACATACAGGGAGGATTGCCCTCCCTGTATATTAAATTTTTCTAAGACTTAGAACTTATAGTTTACTCTAAGGTTTGGAACACCAATCACTGTTGCACCTGCATCATCCTTTAAAGTATCGGTAGGCTTTGTATCAGCCTTCACACTTCCGCCCAGATATGCTATAGTAGCATCAATTGTCCAGTGCTCATTGGGAGTAAGTCTAGCGCCAAGTGCAGGGACAAGAACTGCCATATCCGCTGTATCAGCAACAGTTGTAGTAACAGAAAGTATCTCTACGCCCAAAAGCAGCGAGTTTCTGAGTGGATAGAGGGCAGCAAGGCCAATCTCAAGGCTGGATGTGTCCTTTGCCGATACCCCGGCAGCCTTTGCCGTATCTGTGCTATACCCTAACTCACCATTAATAATAAGAGGACCTGCCCATGTGTATGCTGCACCAAGAGTCATAGAGGTGGCATCCGTATCACCTGCTGTGTTACCGGAATTTGCATCTTTAAGTGATTTTGAGCCATAACCAAGCCATAGACCAAGTCCGGGAACAAAACCGCCTGCCTTTAAGGTTACACCAAGGTTGCTGGCATTACCCGCCGGATAGGCTAGATAACTTCTGATACCCGGGAGCCTTCCAAGACGGAGCTCATAACCCTCTGCAATACCGATATTTACACTGGAAAGACCAATACCACCTATCGTGCCATTGTTGGCTGGCTGTCCAACTGCTGTATCACCAGCTGCTGCGACATTAAGACTCTGTGATAACCAATCTAAATCAATATTTACCTCCTCTGCTCCAACTGTTGAACCCATCTCCTGAATAATAGCCCTGGATGGTCCTGCAAAGGAAGGCGCTGCATAACTTACTGCAATAAATGCTCCTATAACAAATAATCCTAATATCTTCTTCATTCTTTTACCTCCTCAAATTAATACCTCTAAAAAATATAAACTCCATTACTAATGAAAAACTAAGAACTTATTTACAACTCACCCCCTTTCTTTTTAAAGAATTTACTGTTTACTAAAGAACAGATTCTACAAATTAAAATATGTGAATAAATACCATACCCTATTTACCTTGTCAAGGTTTTTTTAATTATAAAAGCAACCACAGATGAACGCAGATAAACACAGATTTAAAAATTTTTTAAAATACCTGTGTCCATCTGTGTGTATCTGTGGTTTCATTAGATTTTTGTTCCTTTCTGTTTTTTTTGCTGTTTACTTAACTTTCTCAATAAATAACTTTGCAGCTTTTATGGCGTCTTTCACCATATCTGCATTATAGATAAGCCCTCTATAATATCCTGCTATATGCAGGGTATCATAAAGCATTTCAAATTCTCTCATGAGTTTACCATTACGAATTGCCAGATGCTTTTTCAATGCCTCTCTATAGGCATCTATAGATTTGGGAAGCTCTTTTTTTTTAAACCCTTTTCACTGATTAGATACTCATTTATCGCCTCTAATATTGAAAGATAGACTGTTCCAAATGCCTCCCTTACTGGCTTAACATCTGTATAGACATTTTCCTCTATAGGGATTTTTTTGAGTATCTCCTTTGCATTGTTTAAATATCTAATAGACTCCTTCATTGGGTTTTAAGTGGGCTTTGGGGATTCTTAAATTGCCTCAAATTATATCAAGGCAAATAGATATGTCAAGAGAAAAATCAAAAAAGAACAAAAACCTAATCAAACCACAGATTCATACAGATTAACACGGATTTAAAAAGAAAAAAGTTTTTATCTGTGTTCATCCGTGTTTATCTGTGGTTGCTTTTATTTTAGGGGGTATCAAGCCTGATATTCAATTCCTTCAACTGCCTCTTTTCCACATCAGAGGGGGCGTCGGTCATAAGGCAGACTGCCTTCTGTGTCTTTGGGAATGCTATTACATCCCTTATGGATTTTGACTTTGTAAGAGTTGCCATCAACCTGTCCAAGCCAAATGCAATCCCGCCATGTGGCGGTGTTCCATATTCAAGTGCCTCAAGCAGAAATCCAAATTTTGCCTTTGCCTCTTCATCCGATAGGCCAAGGGTATCAAACATCTGTTTCTGAATCTCCTGCTTGTAGATTCTTATGCTTCCACCGCCAATCTCCGAGCCATTAAGGACTAAATCATACGCCTTTGCCCTCATCTTCTTTGGAGCGGTTTTAAATAATGATATGTCCTCATCCACAGGTGAAGTAAATGGATGGTGCATTGCAACCCATCTCTTTTCATCTTCATCCCAATCCAACAATGGAAAATCTGTTACCCAGAGAAAATTAAACTTGTTTTCATCTATTAATTTCAACCTTTCAGCAAGTTTTAAACGAAGATGGGCTAATGAATCAAACACAATCTTTGGTTTATCCGCAATAAATAGGAGTAAGTCTCCGGGCTTTCCTTCCATTATCTTTACAATTTCATCAAGAATCTCTTTCTTAAAAAACTTTGCGATTGGAGACTGAACCACCTCTGTTGTAACCTTCAGCCATGCAAGCCCCTTTGCACCAAAGATTCCCACCTCTGCAGTCAAATCGTCCAAATCCTTTCTTGAAAATTCACTGCACCCTTTTGCATTAATCCCCCTGACCGTTCCGCCATTTTTAATTGCCTCTGTAAAGACTTTGAAGTCAGATTTAGATGCAAAAGGTGTTATATCCTTTAGCTCAAGTCCAAACCTCGTGTCTGGTTTATCACAGCCAAAGCGACTCATAACCTCATGGTAGCTTAAAATAGGAAAGGGCATTTCTATTTCAACACCGATAGATTTTTTAAATATCTCGGACATCATCTCTTCTATCAGAGGAAAAATATCCTCCCTGTCTATAAAGGACATCTCCATATCTATCTGGGTAAATTCAGGCTGTCTGTCTGCCCTTAAATCCTCATCCCTGAAACATTTAACTACCTGAAAATATCTTTCATATCCTGCCACCATAAGTATCTGCTTGAATAACTGCGGGGATTGGGGGAGTGCATAAAACTTACCCGGATTTAATCTGCTCGGAACAAGATAATCTCTTGCCCCTTCAGGTGTGCTTTTTGTCAAAAAGGGAGTCTCTATCTCAAGAAATCCCTTTTTGTCAAGGAAATCCCTGACTGTTTTAGCAACCTTATGCCTTAATATGATATTATTTTTTAGAGAAGGTCTCCTTAAATCAAGGTATCTGTATTTTAGCCTCAACATCTCAGATACCTCCTCACCATCTTCTACGGAAAATGGCAGCGGCTTGGACTCATTTAGAATCTCTAAATCTTCAACAGTAATCTCAATCTCTCCTGTCAGCAGTTTCGGATTAATCGTCCCTTCAGGCCTTGCAACAACCTTCCCCTTAACCGCCAGGACATATTCACTCCTTATTTCATGTGCCTTTTTATGTGCAATCTTATCAATTTCAGGATTTACAACTATCTGCGTAATTCCATCCCTGTCCCTTAAATCTATAAAGATTAAGCCTCCGTGGTCCCTTCGTTTATGAACCCAGCCCATAAGGATTACAGTGGTGTTAACATTATCGCCCCTTAATTCACCGCATGTATGTGTTCTTTTAAACATGGTGTTTTACTATATCAAATTTTTTCTGTTTTTTACAATTTAAAAACCGCATTAAACCACAGACACGAAGAAACAGAGAAAAAATATAAAATTATATGTCCGCAGATTAAAATAAAATACTTTTAAAAAAATCTGTGAAAATCTGCGAAATCTGCGGATTAATCAGGTTTTGTTTTCTTCTGTGTGCCTCTGTGTGCTCTGTGGTAGAATTCTTTCATGAATGAATTTCCATTATTAAGAGATATAATCATTATCCTTGCCTTTACGCTTCCGATTACTTTTATCTTTCATAAGCTCAAACTGCCTGCCATTATCGGTTACCTGCTTACAGGAATGGTTATTGGTCCCTACGGCATCAGGCTGATTTATGAGCTCAACATGGTGAAGATGCTGGCAGAAATCGGAGTTGCGCTTTTATTATTCACTGTAGGGCTTGAATTCTCACTGACCCGAATGGCAAGAAATATTAAGACCATTGTTGGGAGTGGCGGGATTCAGGTCGTTCTGACAATTATCGGCGCATTTATTATTTTTTATATTTCAGGCTACACCCTCCAGCAATCACTCTTTTTTGGTTTTCTTACCTCTCTGAGCAGCACTGCAATTGTCCTTAAGATGTATACAGACAGGGGGGAAATTGATTCGCCTCATGGAAAATTTTCTGTAGGCATCCTCCTATTTCAGGACCTCTGCATTGTCCCGATGATATTACTGATTCCGATTCTTGGAAGCGGTGAGGCTGCCTCACCACATATCATTATTATGGCAATTCTCAAGGCAGTAATAGCAGTGGTGTTTATATTCTTTGCATCCCGCATCCTGGTGCCAAAACTACTTCATCATATAGTCAGGCTGAAGAACCGCGAATCCCTCATCCTTTTTATTATCCTTATTTGCCTTGGCACCGCATGGCTTACACAATATTTTGGTTTGTCCCTTGCAATGGGCGCATTCATCGCAGGGTTGATTATTTCCGAATCGGAATACAGCAGTCAGGTTGTGGTTGACATATTGCCATTCCGGGATTTCTTCAGCAGTATCTTTTTTATCTCTATCGGAATGCTTTTTAAAATATATCATTTAATAGATAATCCAATATACTTGCTATTCTTAACTGCTTCCCTTATTGTATTAAAGGCAATTCCAACATTCCTCTCTGTCGTAATATTCCAGAAATCCCCCCGCATAGCATTTATATCAGCATTGAGGCTTGCCCAGATTGGCGAATTTTCTTTTTTGCTGGCAGGGGAAGGGCTGTCACTGCAATTAATCGGGAATGATGATTTTCAGACATTTCTTATCACTGCAATCCTTACAATGATGGCAACACCATTTTTAATCCAGATATCCTATGGGCTATCTCTTAAACTACAGTCATTTTTCTCAACCCCTGAGAAAAAATGGGAGGAGGGTGGAGGAGAAAAATTAAATGACCATGTCATCATTGCCGGCTATGGATTAAACGGAAAAAATCTTGCTCAGGTTTTAAAGGAGACACGAATTCATTTTATTGTTATTGAAATGAATGCAGAGAGGATAGAAGGGGGTAAGTCGGCAGGAATTCCAATTATGTATGGCGATATAACAAGCAAAGAGATTCTCCATAAGGCAGGAATTGAAAGGGCAAAGATTATCGTCTTTGCTATATCCGACCTCCTTTCAGTCCGCAGGAGTATCCATATAGCCCGCCAGATGAATCCTCATATCCATATTATTGCCCGAACACTGTATGCATCAGAGGTAGAAGAATTAAACAGCCTTGGGGCAAATCAGGTTATACCAATGGACTTTGAAACTTCTGTGGAAATATTTTCACGGGTATTAAAGGAGTATCGTATCCCGGGAAATATCATTAATCAATATGTAAACATGATTAGAATGGATGGGTATGGCATGCTCCGCGGACTATCCTTATCGCAAGAGAAATTAAAAGACCTCTATAAATATCTTTTAATGAGCACAATAGAAAGCTATCTGGTTGTTAAGGATTCTACGGCAAATAAGAAGAGTTTAAAAGAGCTTGATTTGCGGCATAATACAGGGGCAGTTATTATTTCAATTGTCAGAAAAGATGAGGTTAAGGTAAATCCCGATCCTGATTTAAAGATAGAGACAGGAGACCTTTTAATCTTGCTGGGTAGTCATGCACAATTGGATAAGGCACTAAATTATCTTGGCGGATGAAAAAACCAATCATCTCAATCCTTCTGTTTTATATCGCAGGTATCATATACGGAAGATACCTCCCACTCCATCTCATTCATCTGACTGTATTAATAACCTTTATACTGATAATCAGCCTCGCCTTCCGTATAGTAAACAGTAAAATATGCAGCAGACTGCCTACTGCATACTCCTTATTGCCTGCTTTTATTCTATGTGGTGCTATAGCTATAAACTATCAGTCCATGACACTGCCTGACAATCACATCTCTAACCTTATTAATAATGAAAAGGTGTCCATTGAAGGCATCATTTATAAACCACCTGAGGTTCTGGAAAATAAGACAAGGCTATATTTAGATGTGGAAAGTGTATCTGGTAAAGATACTAACGGAAAAGCAAGAATAACACTATACAGGGATACAACAAGTGCAGATTATAAAGACAGGGTCAGGATAAAAGATGTAAGGCTATATATGCCGCGAAATTTCAAAAACCCCGGTGGATTTGATTACAAGAGATATATGGAGGACCATGGTATTTATGTGATTGGAAGTATCAGTAAGGGGAATAAGATAGAGGTATTAGATAAAGATAAGGGGGGCATGCTTTCATATATATATAAATCAAAAGAAAGACTGTCACATTTCATAGAGAAAAACGCCCTTCCCGAAGAATCATCAATATTAAAGACAATGGTCTTTGGTGAGAGGAGTGCAATATCAAAAGAGATGAGGAATATATTCAGCTCTACAGGTATTGCCCATCTTCTGGCAGTATCGGGCTTGCATGTGGGGTTTGTAGCCTTTGCCTCTTTTTTAATCTTTAAAAAATTCTTCGCCTTCTTATTTTTAAATTTCTACCGCAGATTATTTTTGGTCGGTGCTGTCCAGAGATTTGCTGCATTCTTTACCATCTTTCCCGTTTTATATTATTCAATATTGGCCGGGGGGAATCCTGCGACGGTGAGGGCAGCTATAATGGCTGTTGTATATCTATTATCTCTTGTCCTTTATAGAGAAGGTGATATATACAATACCCTCTCCCTTGCAGCAATGATTATTTTGATATGGCATCCCCCTTCCCTTTTTAATATAGGTTTCCAGTTGTCATTTATAGCAGTCTTGTCAATTGCTTATGGATTTTCAAGGTTTCAGATTAAAAAGGATAATAATCCACTATTGGTAGCCGAGAGGCTAAGCCTGCGTGAGTTTTTTCTAAGACACCGCTGGCTGTATAACTTTACCTTTTCTTCTATATTTGCAACACTCGGGACACTACCAATAATTGCATATCACTTTAATCTCATATCAATTATTGGACCTATTGTAAATGTCCTTGCAATCCCTCTATCATCCCTCATAGTCCCCCTCACGCTCATCTTTTCAATACTGTCAAATATAAGTGAACAGCTTGCCTCTCTCCTGATAAATATACCTGTATTTTTAACATTTATTCTGGTGGAGATTGCAAGGCTTTTTACAAATATTCCCTATTACTCAATAAGAGTCCCGACACCCTCTTTATTAACTATATTCATGATTTATCCTTTGTTTATTGGGATTTTAAATTTCAACCGCCATAAATGGATAAAGTTCGGAACAATATCAGTTTGTCTATTCTTAATCTTTTTTTGGGTTTTAACTCATTACTCGTCACTCGTCACTCGTCACTCATTAAGGGTTACTTATATTGATGTAGGACAGGCTGAATGTTCATTAATCCAATTCCCAAACGGGAAAAATATGTTAATAGACGGCGGAAGATTAATGGATGATTTTGATGCAGGCAGCAGTATAGTAGCCCCCTATCTCTGGGATATTGGTGTTACAAAAATAGATTATGTGATTGGCTCTCATCCCGACAGTGACCATGTTGGCGGGCTTTTATTTATATTAAATGAGATGCCTGTCAGAAATTATTTTGACAATGGACAGGAATCAATTGATTTAATCCATGTGAAATTGTGTGAGATTGCTAAGGAGAAAAATATTTCATATATGGCTTTACATTCTGGAGATAAAATAGAGATTGATAATAAGGTTAGGGTGGAGATACTCCATCCCACAAGGGAAATCTCAAATCTCAAATCTCAAATCTCAAATCTCAAAGAAAGGGGACATGATAATAATTTTTCAATAGTCATGAAAATAACCTATGGTAATTTTTCTGTTCTCTTTACAGGTGATATAGAAAAGGAGGCGGAGGAATTTATGATAGGGCAAGGGGCTGATTTAAAGTCTATAATTTTAAAAGCCCCCCATCACGGCAGTAGTTCTTCAAGCACAGAAGAATTTATAAAGGCAGTAAATCCAGAGGTTGCTGTCTTCTCAGTTGGATATAACAACCCTTTCAGACACCCCAATAAAAAAGTCCTATCAAGATACAAAGAAGCCAGAATAAAGATATACCGCACAGATATGGATGGATTAATAGAAATAGAATCGGATGGGAAAAATTATACTGTAAAGACCTATAGCGAAGGAAATTTGTAAAGATGATACGCCTGATAACTCCGTTATTGATTACTTTTTCCTTTCAGCCTCTCCAACCATTGGGACAAAGGCAACACCGCTGATATGCTGGACATCAAGCTCCCCTTTTATTTTTGTTATAAGTGTTAGAGTCTGGTAGTATGTGGTGCTTCCAAGCGGGATAATGAGTTTGCCCCCTTCTTTAAGCTGTTTTGTAAGCGGCGGCGGTATATGATTTGCCGCACAGGTTACAATTACGGCGTCAAATGGTGCGTATTCCTCCCATCCAAAATAGCCGTCAGCCGCCTTCACCTTTACATTCCCATATCCCAATTCTTTAAGCCGTGTCTCAGCCTTTTCAGCAAGATTTTTTCTGATTTCTATTGAATAGACGCTATCTGTGATTTCAGATAGAACTGCTGCCTGATAGCCCGAGCCTGTACCTATTTCAAGAACTTTTTCACCTGATTTTAATTTTAATATCTGTGTCATCAATGCGACAATATATGGCTGAGAGATGGTCTGACCCTCATCTATTGGAAGGGGATGGTCTGCGTATGCAATACTCTGAAGATGTTTATCAACAAACCTATGCCTCTCAACCCTTCCCATTATTTCAAGAACATTTTGGTCTGTTATATCCCGACCTTTAAGGTCCCCCTCAACCATCTTTTTTCTTGCAGAGGCAAACTTATCTTCGGCAGCATTAAGCGGAGACAAAGAAGGAATAACGAGCAGTAATGCTAAGATAATAAACCTTATCTTCATGGCTCTTAATTATTAGTCATTAGCAACTATTGACTTATTGATAACTTTAGTTGAGGATATTAACAATGGGTGGTAAGCAGTTTATTTATTGTCAAGTGTAATGCCTACCTTTTTGAGCCATTCCTTCTCGTCAAAATTTTTTGTGCAGTAATCAAGGAATGCTATTTCGCTGGGGGTGAGTTCCCTTCCATCAATATACTGCCTTGAACTTTTCTTTCTTGATGGTCTCTTTGCCCCATTATCTTTTCCTGCCAGGTCGGCAAGCTCTGAGAGTGCCTGTATTTTTATCATCAGCATCATAAAACCCTTGTCAACCATTACATCCTTTTCAATCAGGCGGGATAATATGCTCTTCACTTCTTTGGAGCTGACTATGGCATCAACAATTGCCTTTGAGAGTCTCTCAATATCTTCTTCTGGAGTATTTTGAAATTCCATGTTTTCATATTAATTGACATTCTATTTTCTGTCAAGCAAATCTTTGAACTCATCTTTATTCAGCATTTTTACACCAAGCTCCTTTGCCTTATCGTATTTTGACCCCGGCTCTGTTCCGATAATTACATAGTCAGTATTTTTGTTTACTGTAGATGTTACCCTCCCTCCAAGATTTTCAATTAATGCCTTTGCCTCCTCCCTTGTAAAACCTGATAGAGTCCCGGTAAGAACAAATTGCTTATCTTTAAATCTTAAATCTTCTTGCTTCTTGCTTCTTGCCTCTTGTCTCTCTGTTTTCACCCCTGCCCTTTTCAGTTTCTCAATCACATTTCTGTTATGCCCCTCTTTTAAAAATGTAACAATACTCTCCGCAGTCTCAGGTCCAATCTCATGAATCTCTATAAGACTGTCATAGTCAGCTTTCATAAGCTCATCCAGACTATCAAAATTATCTGATAGAACCTTTGCCATGTGCTCCCCAACCTGTCTTATGCCAAGTGCATATATCAGCCTTGAGAGAGTTGTATTTTTACTCTTTTCAATTTGGTTAAGGAGATTTTCAGCAGATTTATCCGCCCACCTTTCAAGTTCAGTAATATCTCCTTTTTTCAGCGAATAAAGGTCAGCAATATCTTTTATCACACTCTTTTCAACAAGCTGGTCTATATGCCTGTCGCCAAGCCCCTCTATATTCATAGCCCTCTTTGACGCAAAGTGCCTTATCCCCTCCTTCAACTGTGCAGGACATGAAAGCCCCCCTGTGCATCTATGTATAGCACCCTCTTTTATAACAGCAGAGCCGCAGAGAGGACATTTATCGGGGAGTTTAAAGGGCTTCTCCTTGCCGTTCCTTTTATCTTTAATCACCATTACAACTTCTGGAATCACATCCCCTGCCCTCTGAATAACGACCCAATCTCCAACCATCACATCTTTTCTATCAACCTCGCCCTGATTATGGAGTGTCGCCCTTTCTACTGTAACGCCTCCGACCTCTACCGGCTCAAGGACCGCTACAGGTGTTAATGCGCCTGTCCTCCCAACACCGACTATTATATCCTTTACCTTTGTAGTCTCCTGTCTTGCCTTAAATTTATATGCAACTGCCCATCTTGGGCTTCTTGTAAGGATGCCGAGCCTATCTTGTAAATCAAGGCTATTAACCTTTATCACAACCCCATCAAGTTCATAAGGAATTATATCCCTTTTTTCTTCCATATCCTCATGATACTTTATAACCTCATCAATCCCTTTACATATTTTTATAAACGGATTTACCTTCAACCCCCATCCTTTAAGCACATGGAGTATATCCCAGTGAGTCTTAAATTTTGCACCCTCTATTACTCCGATACCGTAACAGTAAATATCAAGGGGTCTTGCGGCTGTTATCTTACTGTCTAATTGCCTCACAGAACCTGCAGCAGCATTCCTCGGATTGGCAAAGGCTGGTTCTCCTCTTTCTTCCCTCTCTCTGTTCAATCTCTCAAACTCCTTTATTGGTATGAAGACCTCACCCCTGACCTCAACTCTTGAAGGCACAGGATAAAATCCCCCTTCCCCCCCTTTAATAAAGGGGGGTTTGGGGGGGATTAGTTTCAAAGGAATGCTCTTAACAGTCTTAAGATTAAGTGTTACATCCTCCCCTCTATATCCATCTCCCCTCGTAGAGCCTGCCGTGAAAATTCCATTAACATAGACAAGTTCTATTGCAAGCCCATCCATCTTCGGCTCTGCCACATACTCTATTTCTTCTTTAGTCTCAAGGAATCTCTTTACCCTTTCATCAAACTCCTTTGCATCTTCAATTGTATTTGCATTATTGAGAGACAGCATGGGTATTGTATGGCTGATGGTTTTAAATTCTGATAGGGGCTTTGCACCAACCTTCTGAGTTGGTGAATCTGGGGTTATAAGATGTGGGAACTTTTTCTCTATTTCCTGAAGTTTTTTAAATAACCTGTCATACTCTGCATCAGATATTACAGGGCTATCAAGGATATAATAGCGGTAATTGTGATAATTAATCTCTTCCCGAAGTCTTTCTAATTCCTTTAATGCCTCTTTTTCATTCATAATTTTAATAAAGCCCATTATGCCACATCATAAAACTGGGAGCGTAAATTTGCTAAAAGTATAGCATAATTAAGACATTAAAAAACAACTAACACCTGCTAACTGACCTACCTTTGTCACCGAAAATGCTGATTCTTCTTTAGATTTTTAGACCTATAGTGTAAAATATAATCACATAAAATAAAAAATGTATGGAGGTAATGCCTATGTCAGAACATATTATATCTGGAGAAAAATGTTTAGAGTTATTGCTTGATGTTTCAGTAGATAAGACAAAAGAGAGACCATCGTCTGAAAGCAATAAAAACGAGGTAAATCAAAACATGACAGACCTTTTAACAAACTCGTTATTGAAGAATTATAATCTTGATGTAACAGACATAAAAATAATAAGCATATTACTTAAAAATATGCTTGATGGCAGAGATGAAACAAGGGCTATTGATATATTAAAGAAACTTCAAAATAACAAATGCAAATCTTTAGGTGAATTAAAAAAACTTGTAAGATTAAAAGATAGGGGGGTGCTGAAGATAGCCAGAGGATTAGGTAATGCTGATGATAATATAGCATCATTGCTTCACTGTAGTTATCAGCTTTCAGATGATTTTATAAATAGCATATATGGACGGACAGAAGAATTGCCTTTAGATACAGCAAAACCATATAAGGATAACTATGAATACTTAGCCGACCAGTTTGAAAGGTTAAATATATTTAAAAATATCGCTGAGGATATAAGCAGAAAACTTGAAAGAGGAGAAAGCATTAGTGATGGAGTAAAAAACAAGCAGATTGAAAAAGGATTAATAAATATAGAGAGAACAATAGCAGAGAGGATGGGCAAAACTGATATTGCATTTCCATTTGAGGAGTTTAAGAAAAAGAATAATCTAAGCAGGAAAGAGGAATTAGTTGTAATTGGAATACTGGAAAATGAAATTATTAGTGGAAGAGAAAGCTATACAGATGAACTGCTTGATATCATAAGCCAGAGTTCTTACGAAAAGTTAGTTGATAGGGCAATATTTGATGAAGATGGGAAGCTGGTTAAAGAAAAAATTATAGAAAGTGAAGCATCAATGCGGCATCGCATATTTAGCAAAGGAAACCCTGTCAAATTGAACGAAAATTTAAGGTTAAAACTTATTGGAGATAAGAAAAAAAGGAAAAGGGGGGAAATAGCAATGAATGGTGATGACTTTTTTGAGGCAATAAAACCTTCTATTCCAATTGAAAAGGTAATATTGCACCCTAAGACAAATGAAGAACTTACTATAGCAATTGAAAAGCTGCAGAAAAACACTGCAAATGTCTTAAAAGAGTGGGGCATTAAGAACAGCCTGCAGTCGGCAGAGACATACAAAAGAAGAAAAAGTAAACCGTCAATTACAATGCTTTTTCATGGTTCACCGGGAACCGGTAAGACGCTTGCCGCAAATGCAATTGCATATACTCTAAAAAGAAGCCTTATTACAATTGACTGCTCTAAGATATTAGATAAGTGGGTGGGCGAGAGCGAGCAAAATACGAGAAAGATATTTGACAAATACAAGGCAATATCAAAGGGCAAAAAGAACCCTCCTGTGCTTCTTCTGAATGAGGCTGACCAGTTTTTGCATAGAAGGATAGATACTGTAAGGGCAGTGGATAATATGTATAACCAAATGCAAAACATATTTCTTGAGCAAATGGAAAGATTTGAGGGTGTTCTTATTGCGACAACAAATCTTGTAGAAAATATGGACAGCGCCTTTTCAAGGAGATTCCAGCATAAGATAGAGTTTAGAAGGCCGGGGACTGCTGAAAGGTTTAAACTCTGGCAGGTTCACATACCAGAAAAAGCCCCATTATCAGATGATGTGGATTTATGGTATTTGGCAGAGCATTATGACTTGTCAGGCGGGCAGATTGCTGTGGTTGTGCATAATGCAGCAACAAGGGCTGCAAGAAGGGGAGACAAGATTATGATGGAAGATATTATTAACGCTTCTAAGGAAGAGATAAAAGGCAATTTTGATGAAAAGGCAAAGGCGAGGGTGGGTTTTTAATCAAAACAATCCATCAAGGCAAAATGACATTATTGTTGAAGATTTGATAAAAAGAAGGGGGTGAATAGCATGGTAAGATTTATAGTAGTGCTTATAAGTTTATTGTTAATAGTATCCTGTGCAAGTGATGACAGCCTTAATCTTGCGGATATTAACTCTCCAACCACTGTAAATTCTGTGGATGATTTGCCAAAACCAACATTATCAAATAATGATATAGCAAAGAGAAAAGCTATTGTTGTAATAGGAGAATCTGCCTCAGGTCAAAGTCAATATAATGCCCTTGCATCAGCAAGAGGAGTAGCACAGAAAAATTTATTAAGTATTTTTAATGGTGTGAAAATAAATGCCGATGCAATAATTAATAAAGGAGAGTTGACGAAGGATGATGTTAATTTAATTGTCAATGGGCATATCAGGAGCCTTGATTGTGGAGCATATTTTGATAGAACTCAGGGTATTGGATACTATTGCGTTCAAATGGTACTTAAGAAAAAATATTAATAAAATGAAATCTCCTTATTTTACTTCAACAAAGATTAAAACTGGATTTATTAATAGAATACCATATTGGATTAATCCGTATGGCGAAGTAATACTAACAACTCCTCTTGACCATGCTCTTTATGCCATTAAATATTATAAAGAGCAGGGAATGACACTTGAACCTGAGTATGCTATTGAAAAAATGATTAATGAAGGCTGGATTAGGGTTCAAGTTTTTCCTGATGGAGAAGCAATTATTCAAGGTATTCCATCAGCATTAAAGAAAAACGGTGAAATTATATTGAATATTGTGCCTGATTTAAAGGTAGTTGGTATCGCTTATGTTCCATGGGATTATAAAAAACCACCGATATTTACGAGAGAAGAAATTAATAAGTTAAATTGGAGTGAACTTATTGATTATGCAATGAGGATAGGAAAATTTGCAAAGAGAACTTCAGTAAAACGGAGAAGAATTTGGGGAGTATAAAATGGAAAAAGTTTATAAAATGTCTGATGTTTTAAAGGCTTTAGAGGATGAAAAAAAATTAAGAAAATATGTAAAAGAAGCTTTGGCAAGGGGAGGAAGAAGTCTTGTTATTGATGCTAATATTATGAAAATTAATTCTTATTTAGAAGACAAAAACTATACTACTTCTATAGCTCGTGGATTAGACGACCAAATAAAAAGAGAACAATTAAGAAGTAAAGTTTTTATTACAAATGATAATAATCAACATCAATTTAGCAATCCATTAGATTTACAGAAATATATATATGGTTTAATTATAACGCCTAATCTTAATGAGATAGATGAAAAAGTTTTGGCAGATTTAGTTGAAAAAGTTTTAATGCAGGCTAATTTTGCTAATAGTTTATTACAGATTTGGAGAATACATAGAGATAGTAAAATTGAGAAAAGGTTAGAAATAGAAAATGATTAGAGGAGAAAATTTATATGATAAGTTATAAAATGAAACATATTTTAGGTATGGCAAGAGGGATAGTTGTAGTTGATGAAAATTTAGTTGGATTAAAAGAGTTTTTAGAGAATAAGAACATCAAAGTAATTGCTGTTCCAAGAAATATAGAAGATACGGAAATCCGTGATAAATTATTGTTTCATAGAATTTTTATCACGAATAATTCTAAAGATTTTATAAAGGATGCTATTGAAAAACAATATGGAATTATTGCTACAGAATATTTAGATTTTAAAGATTCTGAACACTTATCTAAAATAATTTCTGATGCTATTATTGATTTTGATTTATGGTCTATGAAAGCTGGGTTTATTTTAGAATTAAAATCTGATAACAGCCATAATTTAAAAATTTTAAAAGGATAAAAATTATAATAAATAAGGAGGTAATTTATGAAAAAACTAATTATTTTGACATTTATATTTATTAGTTTATTTATTGTCATTAATACCGATTTGTCGGCAGAAGAAACTATAAAAGTAATAGTAGATGGAAGAGGAAATAATCTTGATGAAGCACTTGAAAATGCTTTTCAAAATGCTGTAAGAAAGGCTACTAAAACTTTAATAATTAGCGAGCAAAAAATTAAGAATAGGACTTTGTATGAAGATAAAATTATTGTTCAGAGCAGGGGCTATATAAAGACTTATGATGAAATTTATAAAAGTATTGATAATAAGGAGATAAGGATTTCAGCAATAGTGTTGTATCGTAAATTAGAATCCACTTTAATACAAGATGATATTGTTTATCCTGAAGTTTTTGAAAAAGGAATAAAATCTCTTGACTGGTCAATGCAAGAACTTGAAGATAATATTGAATTTACAAACACACTTAGAGGAAGTGACAGCACATTTTTTAATAGAGCGTATAATATCAGTATTGTTGGATATGAAACTAAAGTATTTAATGTTAAGAAAATTGATGGTTATTACTTGGTAAAAATTTCATTAAATAAAGGTTTTTGGAATGATTGGGGGGCATCTTTAAAGAGTGTATCGGGTAGTGGTAAAGGAATTAATGGGTTGTTAGTTGGTTGTAAAGAAGTAGATAATATTTATCTTGTGCCATCAGAAGTAGAAGAGCCTCCATCTTTTTTTCTTTTTAATGAACATAACTATGGGGTAACTATTAATAGAAATATAATTAAATTTCATAGTGGTTCAGTTCATAGTGTAGTTGATTTTAATAAATCACTTACAATTTCTTTTGTTACAGGGAACCTTAATTGTTATACGGCAGGTGATTCAGCAGGTTATCACAGCTATACTGTGTTTAGTGATTCTATAACTTTAAAAGTGCCTTTTTATAGATTAAAAATTGAAGATATTAAAAACACTGTTTTAAAACAAGAACTCCCATTTAGTATATCTGTAACAACAAATGAAATACCACTAAGTAATCATCTTACTGTAAAATCAATCCTTAAAAAAGGGCAATCTTTTCCAGAATTGATAGATGATTTTGTGAGAACAGTTGCAATGTTAGTTTTAGTTATGGCTTTAGGTGCTGGGTTATGAGATGAATAGAGAAGGTTATAAATAAAAGTAATATTCCCAGCAGATACCGCCAAATCTGAAATGGTGGAGGTGGCGGGAATCGAACCCGCGTCCGAAAATGCTCAACTGAAAGCATACTACATGCTTATCCTCTGATTTAAAGTCTCGCCGCTCTCAACTCCCTGAGGCAGGATTCTTGAGCAGCCAGCCTGATTAGTCTCGCCCCACACCCTCAGACATAATGTGATGCCAGCCTGTATTTATAACATCCTTTTTCCATCCTACAGACAAAGACAGAAAGGATGCCGGCTGTTAATTAAGCAGCCAGAGCATATTCATAAGTATTTGCACTTATGAGTTTCCATCAGGATTTACGAGGTCAATGGATCCCTCGGCATGCAGCTTTAGTATCACTATTCCCGTCGAGACCAGGTCACCCCCTCTTTAAGAATATGACTCTAAACTAATATTATTATATATTTTATACAAAAAATAATCAATCACAATCTACCTTTCTGCTCCGAAGACATTTACTAGAATCGCAAACTCCTGTTAGCTAAAAATTAAAACCGCACTCATAAATGCATCCTTTTCAGGTCTTTGCTTTTGATTTTTTGAGTTCCAAGCAGTTTACCTTTGTGCCAGAATCGAATCTCTGTCAGTCCTGTTTCTTTATCAGGAATCATTCCCAGTTCAACCTTTTCATAAGGGTCTACACCCGGCACTCTCAGTTCAATTCCGTCAATGGATACTTTCCTGTAAGCATCGGTCGTCCTTTCTTCTCTGATACAAAAAATATCCTTTGTTGACTCATAAGGAGAAGGCACTTTGAAGGGACGAAACAGGGATTTCCCTTCCCTTATCGCTTTTTCAAGTCTTATTACAGGTACTTCTTTGGTAATACTATGAACCTGATGCTCATTGTAGCGTTTGACTTCATGAAACAATACCTCTCTTGCTCCTTCTGTCTTCCGTATATTCTCTCTGGCACAAGTCCTTACAATCCTATCTTGAAGCCATCTATATGGTCTTTCTATCTTCCCTTTAGTCTGCGGTGATAAAGTATAGCTTACCTGAACACGACATTCTCTCATTATCTTCTTCCACTGTGGGTCTACCTCATCAGTCTTTAAGTAATGCTTACTCCAGATACTGCCTCTTTTCTCAATAAATCTAAATATCGAATTACTGTCTACATAGTATTTAAAAGGAAAACCATGCCTTAACCATACATTCTCAAGGTTATATGTCTCCATGTAGTTTCTTTCTCCATTATGTCTGCATAGAGCAGCATGTAACGACTATAATCATCTAAACTGGTTATTAAATACCATTTTTTCAATATAGGGAGACCAGCGATGATGTGATGAATCATGCTGAATTAACTCTCCTGCATGGTTTGTTATTACCTCATGGTCATGAACTGTCTTTTCTGGTCTTGGTATGTAAAAACCCTTTTTTTCGCCCTGTCTATTATCGTGGGTAACGATACTTCCTGTTTATACTTCTTCCTTAACTGGTCTTGTATAAAGCTATAGTTGTATGACCAAACAGTCATTGCAGGGTCGTCAATCAATCCCTTTTCAATCTTTAGCTCCTTAATAATGTTTTTTCAATCCCATTACCAATCTTCCTGCTGCTCCTCTTACGACTATACTCAATGGTAAAACCATCAGGAGTTTCTCTGTATTTATTAACCAATTCAAAAAACTGGCTACGCTTTAATCCTAATAAATTCATTGCTTGTTCAGACCTAAGTTCTTTCTTTATATACCTATCCAATATCATCTTTACCTGTTCTCCGCTAAGCCGTTTATGTAACTGTTCTCCCATTTTTTCCCCTCCTCTATGGTTAATGTGATATATATTTACATTATCATAGAGTGAATCTATAGAGTCCGATTTTAACTTTTAAATCCCTTAAAAATAGTCCGGTTTTAATTTTTAACTGACAAAATGTATTTTTTTATTGACACAAATACATATTATATGTTAAAAAATTTCTCCATTATCTATTATCTTTAAAGAGGAGGTAAATTTATGAGTGACAAGGCAGGTGCAGCTCTTTTTACAGGGGTAACTATTTTGGTTCTTGTATATTTCTGGTGGTTATTAATATTCACACATGGCGTTGCCGCACACCACGGATAGACTTAATCTAAAGGGAGGTAAGATATGAAATCTATAATTTCTTTTTTGGTTTTTGTTGTAATATGCGGCTTTGTTTTTTATCTGCTTGATGTAGGATTGATGAAAACACAGGGGCTTCAGTTGGTTCCAGAGCCTGAAAAGAAAGAGGCGAAGGCCTCTCATTAGAGATTTTTTATTGTTTCATTTCAACAACAAGGGTCGCCGTTAAATGGCGGCCCTTATCGCTTTTTATCAACTCCCACTCACTAATTAAATATTCCCATAAAATCTTATGTTAGCTAAGAATTAAAACCGCACTCATAAATGCACCCTTTTTAGGTCTTTGCTTTTGATTTTTTGAGTTCCAAGCAGTTTACCTTTGTGCCAGAATCGAATCTCTGTCAGTCCTGTTTCTTTATCAGGAATCATTCTCAGTTCAACCTTTAGCTCCTTAATAATGTTTTCTTCAATCCCATTATCAATCTTCCTGCTGCTCCTCTTACGACTATACTCAATGCTAAAGTCCTTTCGGTTTTCTCTATACTTTTTCAACCACTCGAAAAACTGCCTCCGTTTTAAGCCAAGTAATTCCATAGCTTGCTCTCTACTAAGCTCGTTATTGTTATACCTATTCAAAATCATTATAGGAGTGCGGTTTTAATTTTTAAATAACATAAACACAATTAACACTTGACATGCCATAATTAAAGATGCAAATATGTAAAAATTATGATTCATGATTTAATTCAATGGACTATTCATTGGGCGCAGACTGATTACGGGACAATTGCCCTTTTTGTAATTGCCTTTGCAGAGTCATCCTTTTTCCCTATTCCCCCTGATGTGCTTCTTATTGCACTTTCAATAATAAGTCCACAGATAGCCTTATTTTATGCGACTGTTTGCACTGTAGGCTCTGTATCAGGTGGTTCCTTTGGCTATCTCATAGGTCTAAAGGGCGGGAGACCGATTTTGGAAAGATTTTTCTCCCATGAGAAGATACAGCTTGTCCATAACTATTTTGAGAAATATGAGGCATGGGCTATTGGAATAGCTGCCTTTACACCGATTCCATATAAAGTTTTTACTATTGCTGCAGGTGTATTTTATATAAATTTTAAAAAGTTTGTTCTCGTATCAATCCTCGGAAGGGGGGGGAGATTTTTTATTGTTGCAGGGCTTATCATGTTATTCGGGGCAGAGATAAAATATTTAATACAAAATTACTTTGAGGTTTTTACCATTGGTTTTGTCCTCCTGCTTTTAGGCGGTTTTATGCTTTTAAAAAAACTCCCAATTCCGGGCTTAAGTAAAGGAACAAAAACTTGATTAGCCACAGACTTAAAGAAAAGATAAGTTAGGCTGAAAGCAGAAGAAAAACAGGCTGAAGTAAACCTTAAGCCTTTTTTTAGTGAAAGTCTGTGGCAAAAAGAGAGATATATGATATATGCAGTAGTAATGGCAGGGGGGAGCGGGACAAGATTCTGGCCCCTCAGCAAATCAAAGACCCCAAAGCAATTGCTTAACCTCACAGGTGACAGAACCCTCATCCAGAAGACAATCCACAGAATCAAGCCGATTATAAAACTCAAGAATATTTTTATTGTTACTGCCAATTCCCAGGTAAAAAAGATAAAAGAACAGCTTACAGAAATTCATCCTCAAAATATAATTGATGAACCGTTTGGAAAAAATACTGCCCCGTGTATAGGGCTTGCAGCCATTCATATAAAGAAAAGAGACCCTAAAGGAGTTATGGTGGTCATGCCTGCAGACCACCTCATAAAGAATGAGGAAAAATTCAGGGATATAATCTCATTGGGGGCTCGGGTAGCTTCTGAAAAGGATTATCTAATCACAATTGGTATTAAACCCTCTTATCCTGAAACAGGCTATGGTTATATACATGCCGGAGAGGAGTTTGCAAAGAGCGGCAAGGCAAAGATATTTCGGGTTAATAGATTTGTGGAGAAACCTGATATAAGGAGGGCAAGGAGATTTGTTAATAGCGGCGATTACTTCTGGAATGGCGGGATTTTTATCTGGAAGGTTGAAGCAATATTAGAGATGATAAAAAGATTTCTGCCTGATTTATATGGCGGTCTGGCGGAGATTGAAAAAGTTCTGGGGACGGAGAGAGAAAAGAAGGTAATAAAAAATGTTTATTCAAGAGTAGAAAGTATATCCATTGACTACGGTATAATGGAAAGGGCTAAGAATACAGCAGTAATTCCATGTGATATAGAATGGAATGATGTGGGGACATGGATGGCACTATATGATATTTTAGAAAAAGACAAGTTTAATAATGCCGTTGTCGGAAAGCATGTGGGTATTGATACAGATGGTTGCGTCATACACAGCCCTAAGAAAATAGTTGCCACTATCGGGATAAAGGATATTGTGATTGTTGCTACGAGGAACGCAGTTCTCGTCTGTCCAAAGGGAAAGGCACAGGATGTAAAAAAAATAGTGGAACTATTAAAGAGTAAAGGATTGAAAGAGTATCTTTAAATTACACCTTTGAGGAGACTATTTTATTACCCTTTTCCAATTCTTTGCCTTCTGCCTTAACAGAATGATTATTACTCCAATCAAAACCCATGTAAATATGAGCCCCAATTTTCTTAATTTTATATCCTGTATCATGCCTTTTATGGTCTCACTTACATTTTTTGAAATGGAGACTACCTCTGATGTGCGTCTTTTAATTTCATCTATTGAAAGGGTATGGCTTACCGAATACGCCTCCAAAAGTTTTGTCTTTGCGTTATCCATATCGTCCTCTAAATGCCCTATTGCAAAACTATTCCCGCCCTTTTCCTTCATAAGTGCAATATCGTTATTACCGTCTTTAAGTAAAGTTTCTGCCTCTATTAGGACTGCTTTAATATCAACACCCGTTTTAAAGGCAGGTGATTCAGGATAATGACAGCCGCCACAATCAAGCACACCTTTCCCTGAAAACTTCTCTAAAGTTGGACGCTGTATATCGTGATTCCCATGACAGTTGATACATCGGGGCATACCCTCTTTTTTTATCAATTGATGAGAGCTCTTTTTAAAATATTCGGATATGACAGAATGACAGTTGCTGCATACCTCCACTATGTCGGTTACACCCGGCGGGACAGCACCGTGTGTCCCGTGACAATCCACGCATGTCGGAACTCTTAAATTTTTATTTTCAAGCAGCATCTTTCCATGATGACTTTTTCTGTATAACTCATACTGATCTGTCGGTATATTATAAGGCTTCATCATCTCTTTATTTGAATGGCATTTACCGCAGGTCAGGGGGACATTGAATCTGTATATCGGAGAGCGCGGGTCATTCTTTGATAAGATATTATGGTTTCCGTGACAGGAGGCGCATGTTGCAACCGACTCATCACCTTTCTCAAAGAGACGCATACCGTGGATACTCGTTTTATAAAGATTAAACTGGTCTGTCTTGAGGTTGTATTTCCTCATCATTGTTACATCTGAGTGGCACCTGCTGCAGATTTTCGGGATATCCTTTGGCTTCGGGATACCGATAAATCCAGCCTTCTCATCCATTGCATTACCGGAGTCATTTGGATCTCCGCCGTGGCAATCATTACAAAAAACACCTGCCTTCTTGTGAACACTCTCCTGCCAGTTTGTTACAGCATCCTTTAGGGTATCTTCAAGGTTCTGGTGGCATTCAACACAGACATTTATTTTTTCACCTTCTGTCTGGGCATAAATATTGGCGGGGATATATAATAGTATAGCTATAAAAATAAGAAAGATAATATTTCTCATTTCTGAGCTATATTATCAAACATACCAAATGATTTCAAACGGAAAACTCGTTACAAACAGAAAAAACCAGGTATTATTTATCTCAGATTATGTTTGAATTTTACAAAGCCATTTAAATGTAATGCATTACATACTTAGGCATACACAACAGAATTACTATTAACAGAAACTTAAAAACAGGACATTTCTACTTTGGCTTGACAATACTAAATAATTCCTCTTGACAAAAATTAATCAGGTGCTATATTTATAGCAACTTATATATATCTTTAAACTGACTAAATCAGCCAATTGGGGAAGGATTTTTAAGAACAAAGGAGGTGATAGATAAAATTATGGCAACTAAAAAAAAGACAACAAAAAAGACAGCAAAAAAATCTAAAAAGAGGTGTTAATAAAAAAATATTAAAAATTATTGATATAATTAAAAACAACCAAGCAGGAGTCAGAATTTAGAATAAAGAAAAATCTTTCCCTATATCAGCATTCTAAACTCTGACTCCTCATTTTATCTTTAGTATCTGTCCATGGTTTATAACCAGGAATTATCTCGCCAAGCCTGTTAATCAATTCAGGGGTATTTATTTCGATTGCCAGTCTGTATAGCTCCTCAACCTTTTCGCCTATATCTTTATCAAGACAGAAAATCTGTTTGAATTGACACCATAGGTTTTTTATTATATTCTCAAAATATGCATACCCCTCTTGATGCCTATGAATATGAGAGTAAAAGGCTTGCTCCATATGCAATGTACAGCAGGGATACGAAGGGCAGAAGGCATTCCGAGCCTGAACATCCATACCGCACAGCATTTCAGAGGGATAGGGACAGGATAATACACTGTTCAGCCTTCAGGCGTCTTGAATATAAGACTCAGGTATTTGTATATCATGAGGGGGATTATTACAGGACAAGGCTTACCCATACACTTGAGGTTGCCCAGATTTCAAGGTCTGCAGCAAGGGCGCTTGGCTTGAATGAAGACCTCTCGGAGGCAATCTCACTTGCACATGACCTCGGACATTCCCCATTTGGACACTCAGGCGAAAAGATTCTGGATGAACTGATGGAGGGATATGGTGGATTTGAGCATAATAAACAATCGCTAAGGATAGTTGACCATATAGAAAACAGGTATCCTGAATTCAGAGGGTTAAACCTGACCTATGAGGTGAGAGAGGGGATAGCCAAACATAAGACAGAGTATGATGACCCTGCCTTTGAAGAATTTGGCGCATCATCTCCTACACTGGAGGCTCAGATTGTTGACTATTCAGATGCCATTGCTTATAACAGCCACGATTTAGATGACGGTGTAACATCCGAGATGATAGACATGGAGAGTTTAGAGGAGGTGAAAATCTGGGAGGAAAACTATCGGAGGATAAAACAGGAGTTTAATAATATAAGTTCAAACATACTTAAGTATCAGGTTGTGAGGGCAATTATAAACCAGCAGGTGACTGACCTTGTTGAGCAGACAAAGGAGAATATTAAGAAGTGCGGCATCAGATCAATTGCTGATGTTAAAAATTTTTCTGAGAGGATTGTATCTTTTAGCAAGGATATGAAACTGAGAGATAGAGAGTTGAAGGATTTTTTAAAGAAGAATATGTATAATCATTACAGGGTGAAAAGGATGGAGGATAAGGCAGGAAGGTTTATAAAGGAATTGTTTGATGCGTATTTAGGGAAGGTGGAACTCCTGCCGCCAAATGTCCAGAAGGACTTAAAGATTGAAAAAAAAGAGAGGCTAATCTGCGACTACATTGCAGGCATGACAGACAGGTTTGCCATTCAGGAATATAAAAAACTATTTGATCCGTATGAACGAGTTTAGGAGTTAATGAGTTTAAGAGTTAAAGAATTAACTCCTCAACTCCACAACTCCATAACTCAAAAACTTTATTGGGGGAGGTAAAAATGGATGAAATGACAGTTAAAGAAGTGCTGGCGTTTGCAAAGATATTGGAAGAAAACTCCAATAAATTTTATTCTGATGCGGCAAAGAGGGCAAAGCTGCAAAATGCAAAAAAGTTTCTTGATGAACTGGCAAGGGAGGAGCTTGGGCATAAGGAGCTCATTTCAAATTTAGAAAAGAAGATAGATGCCGGAGGAGATATTCCTAAGATAACAAAAAAGATAAAAAGCCTGAATATTTCTGATTTTGCAGCCAGGCGCGGATTGGCAGATGATGCAGATTTTATTGATATATTAGCTGTGGCTATGGACAAGGAAAAAGAGGCTGTGAAGGTATATTCTACCTTTTCTGGTTCATTGGAGGATGGGAAGGTGAAGGACTTGTTTGATTTTCTAATCAACGAAGAAAAGAGGCACCTGAGAAGATTTGAAGATGATTATGATGACTACACAGATGAGATGTCCCATAAAAAAGTTTCCGAGCTGATTAAGAAGATAACGGGTAAGTGAGTGTAAATAAAGTTATAAAAAATTGTAACACGAATTCCACGAATATACGAATGGCACAAATAAAAACTAAATTAAGCTGTTTTATTAATTCGTGTAATTTGTTCATTCGTGTTGTTCATGTTCATGTTTTTGCTTTTATCTTCTACCTCTTGATCCTTTCTCCTCAAGTTACCCCCCTAAACAGCATTACTCCTGCCGGAGAGGTAGAAATAGGAAAAGAGGCTGACAAGGATATCATCAGAGTCTATGGATATTTTAATGATAAAGTCCTTCAGGGGTATATAAATGAAATTGGGCAAAAGCTGATAAAATCAATAAAAGACCCCATATTTGAATATCACTTTAAGGTTGTGGACAGTCCAGAAGTAAATGCCTTTGCATTACCCGGTGGATATATATATATCACGAGGGGGATGATGGCATATATAAATAGTGAGGCTGAACTTGCGGTAATCCTTGGGCATGAGATAGGGCATGTAACATCTCATCATGCCGTCAGCCAGATGAATAAGAGCATTGCCAGCGCCCTCCTCACAATAGCAGGCTTAATCGCAAGTCAAGAGATAAGGAAAGAGGCCGGTGCATGGGTTACAATAACGACCCAACTATCTCAGCATATATTGAGTGGATATGGGAGGGAGGCTGAGATGCAGTCAGATGAGCTTGGGATTATATATGCACATTCCTCAGGTTATGACCCACGAGTTACAAAGGATTTCTTCAGGAAGCTCAAAGCCCGTGAGAGGTTTGCTGGCACAGGCTATCACGGTTTTCTTGCCACGCATCCTGATACTATAGAAAGGATTATCTCTTCTGAGGACAAGGCAAATATAATTGCTGCGAGGGGGGGTAATCTTGAAAGATTGGAGGATAAATTTAAGGCAAAGATAGAAGGACTGCCTTATGGTGGAGACTCAAATAATAGATTGGCAAAGCCTGACAGGTATATCCATATTTATACCATAAAGAATGGTGACACATTCAGGGCTATTTCAAAAGATATAGCAGGAGATGAGAGAGTTGCTTTTGAGGTTGCCTTGATAAACGGTAAAAATGTGGATGATAAACTGACAGAAGGGGAGAAGATAAAAGTAATAATGAAGAAACCCTAAATGAATAAAAAAACTCTTGGTCTTATCTTGATAATATCAGGCGGACTTGTCTGGCCTGTTGGATTCTGGTTAAAGCTTAAACCTTTTCCATATATACTGGTGCCCCATATAATTTTGATTGTTCCAGGAGTGATTTTAAGGGGGAGTCATCTTATTGAATTAATTAAGAAGAAAAGGGGGAAATAAAATGCCTACGGTTTTTGAGTTATGGAAATTAAATTAATTATTTTTGATTTGGATGGAACACTTATTGACTCCAAAGTTGATATTGCCAACGGAGTTAATTTTACCTTGAGGGAGCTTAATCTGAAAGAGGTGCCAGACGAACTTATTTATACTTATGTGGGAAATGGGGTGGAGCCTCTTATAAGAAGGGCAGTGGAGTCGGCAGGGGGGAATGGAATTGGTAATGCCCTTGATATATTCAGGGCATACTATCTGGAGCACCTTTTGGATAACACAGTCCTCTATCCAAATGTGATTGGTGTCATTAAAAAGTTATCAGGAATAAAAAAGGCTGTGGTTTCAAATAAGTCTGAGAGATTTGTAAAAAAGATATTGTCAGGGCTTGATATTGCCAAATATTTTGAAATAGCCCTCGGCGGTGACAGCCTCAAAAATAAAAAACCACATCCTGACACAATAAATCTGGTTATGGAAAGGGTGGGGATTAGCCCGAAAAAAACGCTCATAGTTGGAGATAGTGCGGTAGATATAGAATGCGGGAAAAGGGCGGGGACATACACCTGCGGTGTTACTTATGGATATAGGGATAAAAAAGAGTTAATTGAGGCAGGTGCCGATTGGATTATTGATGATATAGGCAAATTGATAAATATAATTATGGACGCAGATGGACGCAGATAAATTAGAGAGCAAGCAACAAAGATATAAAGGTAAATCTATCCTTGTCTCTTGCTTCTTGCTTTTTGCCTTTTACTTCTTGCTTCTTGCCTCCTGTCAGGATAGGTTTTTCAAAAAACCAGAGATTACCCTACAAAAGATCGAGATTTCATCTATAACTCTTAAAGAGATTGGTGTAAACTTAACTGCCGATATCTCTAATCCAAACCTGATAGATGTTGAGATAGAGAAATTTTTATATAAAATTACAATTGAAGGGAATGAGATGGTCAGCGGTGAGCTAAAGGAAAAGGTAAAAATAAAATCTAATGAAAGCGCTCCATTTATTGTTTCTGCAAAAATTGATATAGGCAGTCCCGACCTCTGGAATACAGCCCTTAAAGCATTAAACGGCAATAAAGTTAATTATAAGATTGAAGGAGCAATATTGCTGAACACCTCTGTTGGTAAAAAGAATATTAATATTGATAATACAGGCGAATATATGTTAGAAAAATAAGGTTTAGATTTTAAAATCAACTTATTAAAGGAGGCATTTATGAATGAGACAAAGGTTGTGCTAAGTGAAAGGGATTTGCCAAAGAAGTGGTATAACATCCTTCCAGATATGCCGTCTGCACCGCCGCCTCCAATCCATCCCGGGACTAAAAAACCTCTCGGACCTGAAGATTTATCACCTATATTTCCTATGAATCTTATTGAGCAGGAGATGAGTCCAAAAAATTGGATAACTATACCAGAAGATATCTTAAATATATATGCACTCTGGAGACCTACGCCTCTATACAGGGCACACAGGCTTGAAAAGGCACTTAATACACCTGCAAAAATTTATTACAAGTATGAAGGTGTGAGCCCTGCCGGAAGCCATAAGCCAAACACTTCTGTAGCACAGGCGTATTACAACAAGGTTGCAGGGACAAAGAGAATTGCAACAGAGACAGGTGCGGGTCAGTGGGGGAGTGCCATCAGTATGGCATGTAAGATGTTTGACCTTCAATGCACTGTTTACATGGTGAGGGTAAGCTATAATCAGAAACCTTATAGAAGGTCAATGATGGAGACATGGGGAGCAGAGGTTCACAGCAGTCCGAGCAGGATTACACAGGCAGGCAAAAAGATTCTTGAGGTAAATCCAGATTCTCCGGGAAGCCTTGGCATGGCAATCAGCGAGGCAGTGGAGGATGCTGCTACACATGATGATACAAAATATTCCCTTGGAAGTGTTCTTAATCATGTATTACTCCATCAGACTGTTATCGGACTTGAATTAAAGAAGCAATTTGAAAAACTTGGCGAGAAGCCTGATATTCTGATTGCGTGTTGTGGCGGTGGGAGTAATTTTGGAGGTTTTACATTTCCGTTTATAAAGGATAAATTGAATGGCGAAAACATAAGATTCATTGCTGTAGAGCCTGCTGCATGTCCCACCCTGACAAAAGGCGAGTATAAATACGATTTCGGTGATACAGCCCAGTTAACACCATTGGTAAAAATGTATACACTTGGGCATGACTTTGTTCCGCCTGGAATACATGCCGGGGGACTCCGCTATCACGGTGATTCACCCCTTGTAAGCCAGTTACTACATGAAGGGGTTATAGAGGCAGTTGCATATAAGCAGAATCCGGTATTCGGTGCAGCGGTTCTATTTTCAAAAAGTGAAGGGATAATACCAGCACCGGAATCGGCACATGCTATAAAGGCTGCTGTTGATGAGGCGATAAAGTGCAGAGAGTCAAAGGAACAGAAGGTCATTGCATTTAACCTGAGCGGTCACGGAAATTTTGATATGTCTGCCTATGACAGCTACTTATCAGAAAAGCTTGAAGACTTTGAAATGCCTGAAGAGGAGATAAAGAGGGCATTGGCGAGACTGCCAAAGGTTGAATGACAGATGGTTAAAGTAAAGATATGCGGTATAACAAATTTAGAAGATGCCCTTTATGCGGCTGATTGTGGGGCTGATGCGATTGGATTTATATTTTACCCGAAGAGTCCCCGCTTTATTGAAAAAACAAAAGCCAAAGAGATAATCTCAAAACTTCCACCTTTTATTACAACTGTTGGGGTTTTCGTAAATGAGAGTATAGAGAATATTGTTAATACTATTCATGAATGTAATATTAATATCGTTCAGCTTCACGGAGATGAGACACCTGACTACTGTAGCAAACTGCCTGTGAAGACAATAAAAGCAATAAGGGTTAAGAATGAAGATTCTCTAAAACAGATAGCAGAATATAAAATTAGCACATTGCTTTTAGATGCTTATTCTGAAGATAGCTTTGGTGGAGCTGGAAAGATATTTGACTGGGACTTGGCAATAAAGGCAAAGGGGTATGGAAGAATTATATTGTCCGGAGGTTTGACACTTGATAATGTAAGAGAGGCAATAGAAAAGGTCAAACCATACGGAGTAGATGTGAGTAGTGGAGTTGAAGAGAGGGAAGGGAAGAAGGATAAAATAAAGGTTAGAGAGTTTATAAAAAGGGTTAGGAGTTCAGAGTCATGAGAAATTCGTTGCCTGATAAAAAAGGACATTTTGGGATTTTTGGCGGGAAATATGTTATTGAGACTTTAATGCCTGCACTCAATGAACTGGAGAATGCCTACCATGAAGCGAAAAGGGACAGGGGGTTTCACAGGGAACTTCATAAATATTTAAGTGAATATGCAGGGAGGCCTACACCCCTATATTTTGCAAAGAGACTGACGGAGGAATTGGGCGGGGCGAGGATATATCTAAAAAGGGAAGACCTCTGCCATACAGGTGCCCATAAAATCAATAATACACTTGGACAACTCCTTCTTTCTAAAAGAATGGGGAAAAAGAGGGTTATTGCTGAGACAGGCGCAGGCCAGCATGGTGTGGCAACTGCAACTGCGGCAGCCCTCTTTGGAATAGAGTGTGAGATATTCATGGGCGAAGAAGATATTGAGAGACAGTCGCTGAATGTCTTCAGGATGAAGCTCCTCGGTGCAAAGGTGACACCTGTCTCATCAGGGACAAAGACATTAAAGGATGCAATGAATGAAGCATTAAGAAACTGGATTACAACAGTAAGAGATACACACTATGTTGTCGGCTCTACAGCAGGGCCGCATCCCTATCCAATGATAGTAAGGGATTTTCAGTCTGTAATAGGACATGAAACAAAACTACAGATATTGGCAAGAGAGGGAAAACTGCCCGATTATCTTATTGCCTGTGTTGGAGGCGGGAGTAATGCTATGGGTCTCTTCCATTCATTTTATAATGACAAAAAAGTGAAATTTATAGGTGTAGAGGCGTCAGGATATGGGCTCAATACAGGGTATCATGGTGCGTCACTGGCAAAGGGTAAAGTAGGTGTCTTGCATGGAAGCAAAAGCTATGTATTACAGGATGATGATGGGCAGATAAAACCTGCACACTCCATCTCAGCAGGGCTTGACTACCCTGGTGTTGGGCCAGAGCACAGTTATTATAAAAAGACAGGCCGCGCTAAATATGTATCAGCCACTGATAAAGAGGCTCTAAAGGCATTTGAACTCCTTTCTAAAACTGAAGGTATAATACCCGCATTAGAAAGCGCCCATGCCATCGCATATACCTCCAAGTTTGCGAAGAAACTCAAAAAGAATGAAATAATAGTAGTATGTCTCTCAGGCAGAGGGGATAAGGATGTGAATCAAGTGGCAAAAATGATGGGAGTGGAACTCTGACAAAGCAGCTATTTCCTATCTATATTATGTATAGATGCCTTCAATCTTTCAATTACCTTTTCTTTCCCCAAAACTAATATTACTTCAAAAATCCCTGGGCTTACAGTTTTACCTGTAAGTGCGAGGCGGACAGGCTGGGCAATATTGCCTAATTTAATATTAAACTCCTCTACAAGTTTATTAAATATGCCCTCTATTGGGGTATGAGAGAAGTCCTCAATCTTTTCTATCATGTCTATCAGTTTTTCTAAAACAGGTTTAGTGGATGAAGTAAAGAATTTCTCTTTTGCCTTTTCATCATATTTTATATCATTTATAAAATAAAACTCCATTCCCTTTGCCATCTCAATAAGGGTCTTACTCCTCTCTTGCAATAAAGGTATAGCCTTCGCAATCTCTTCGTCTGTAACAGAGGAATTGTCTGCTATGAGTTTCTCCGTTAGTAAATGGGGTCTTAAATCCTTTGCGAGTCTTAGAGGATTTTCTGTTTTTATATAATGGCTGTTTACCCAGAGGAGTTTTTCAGGATTGAAGACAGCCGCAGATTTATTTATATTTTCAAAGGAAAAATATTTTATAAGCTCATTAATGCTGAATATCTCCTGGTCGCCATGAGACCAGCCGAGTCTGACCAGATAATTAACCATTGCCTCAGGCAGATAACCCATATCTCTGTAAGCAAGAATGGATGTAGCTCCGTGCCTCTTGCTCAAACGGGCTTTATCGGAGCCGAGTATCATTGAGAGATGGGCAAACTGCGGTATTGGATAACCAAGTCCTTTATAGAGCTGAATCTGTCTTGGGGTGTTTGCAAGATGGTCATCCCCCCTTATTACATGGGTGATGTTCATAGTTGCGTCATCAATAACTACACAAAAATTATATGTAGGGGTCTTATCAGAGCGGAGTATTATCAAGTCATCCAGTTCAGAATTATCAAATACTACCTCACCTCTTAATATGTCATTAAAAATAGTTTTTCCATCATGAGGGGTCTTAAACCTTACTACATAAGGTTTATCAGGAGGAGGATTTTTTAGCTCCCTGCATCTGCCGTCATATTTTGGTTTCTCCCCTTTTGATAAAGCGACCTTCCGTCTTTCTTCAAGTTCTTCAGGTGTGCAATAACACCTGTAAGCCTTACCATGTTTTAGAAGCCTCTCCACATGCTCTAAGTAAATCGTTTGTCTCTCAGTCTGTCTGTATGGACCCTCATCCCAGTCAAACCCTACCCACTTCATCCCCTCAATAATCTGTTCAATAGATTCTTCTGTAGAGCGTTCCTTGTCAGTATCTTCAATCCTTAATATAAACTTCCCGCTATTGTGTCGGGCAAAGAGATAGTTGAAAAGAGCAGTCCTCACACCGCCGACATGCAAATACCCCGTTGGACTCGGTGCAAATCTTACTCTAATGTCATTCATAAATTTCATCCTCTCCAAAGAAATCCCATATACTCTTCAATCTTACCAGAAAGAGTCGCCTTTTCACACCATTCAATTAGTGTATTTCTGTCTCCAACATATTGATAGTATGGAACGCCGTAGCCGCAGCTTGTCTTAACTTTCTCAATCCTCAGGAGTATCAATTGTCTGTGGTATTTAGATACTATTTCGCCCATCTTTTCCTTAAGTCCCTTACCAGTTTGACTATCAAGTGATATTGCTTCGCCATTGCCATAAAGGCGGAGAACCATAGGGCTTTTATCAAAACTCATAAACATCATTGTCAGTTTCCCATTCTGTTGTAAATGAGTTGCTGTCTCATTCCCGCTTCCCGGATAATCTGCATAGACAACAGTTTTATTATCCAGAATTTTTAAAGTATCATACCCCTTTGGAGAAAGGTTAACATATTCTCCCTTAAGATTATCAGGTGCAGATGCAACAAAGAAAATTTTTTGAGTTTTGATGAAATTTATAAGTTCATCATTTAATTCAGGATATATCTTAGCCATTTATTATACTGTCCTTTTTGGATAAGACTTCCCTTCAAGGTGAGATATGTATTCTTCTGCATATACAGCGGCAATGGCACCGTCTCCTACTGCCGTTGCCACCTGTCTTAACGGCGTATTGCGGCAATCCCCGGCAGCAAAGATACCTTTTATTGATGTCTCCATCCTGTCATTCGTGATTATAAAACCGCCTTTATCCTTTTCTGTATTGATAAACTCTGTATTCGGTATAATACCCACAAATATGAAAATACCCTCTGCCTTGACCTCTCTCTTTTCATTACTCTGAATATTCTTCACAGAGACCTTTTCTACCCCGCTTGCCCCTCCTATAATCTCATCAACTGCTGAATTCCATAAAAATTCTAACTTTGGATTTGAAAGGAGTTTCTCCTGCATAATCTTCTCCGCCCTGAGCCTGTCCCTCCTATGCACAAGATAAATCTTGTTTGCTATTTTTGAAAGGTATTGTGCCTCTTTTACTGCTGTATCTCCACCTCCGACAACAACAATATCTTTGCCATTATAAAATGGACCATCGCATGTGGCACAGTAGGATACCCCTCTTCCTGTCAATTCATCTTCCCCTTTTACCCCGAGCTTTTTCGGCTGGGCGCCTGAGGCAATAATTACTGCCTTTGTCTCAAGATTTTTAGAGTCTGTCTTTACAACCTTTATATCGCCTTTATCAATAATCTCCTCTACTGCACCAAATTCAATTTTTAAGCCGAAATCCTTTGCATGGCTTTCAAATTTACTCATGAGTTCTGAGCCGCTTATGCTTCTATATCCAGGATAGTTTTCAATAACATCACTTAGTGCTATCTGCCCCCCTACGCCCAGCTTCTCAATCATAATCACATTCAGTTTTGCCCTGAGTGCATAGATTGCAGCAGAAAGCCCCGCAGACCCACCACCGATAATAACTAAATCATACATAATTAACCTCCATTCTAAACCGATATGATGTAGATTTTACTGCGTGGCTTTGCCATCAGGCAATACAGCCCTGTCATTTTATTGATTATATTGCATCTTATTTCAACTCTCAACGATTTTATAAGGTTTCCCCTTGACTATCGCACCTTCAATTTCTATAATCTATCATAATGTTGAATAAACTTAAAAGAGAATGTTATGCCTCATGAAAATCACCCTCGACCACAACTGCATCATCCACCTCGAAAACGACACAGACGTGGGTAAGGCAGTTCGAGCCATCGTTACGAGCATTGCAAACGAATGTTTTGTCGTGAATATAGGTGCTTCTGAAATGCGCAAAAAAGGGGTGCGGCCAGACCGATATGAGAAATTCGAAGAATTGCTGGGCCAGGTAGGCATTTCACACCTTCCAAGACTCAACCCCATGGTGATCTTAGATGTGACATTTTTCGATCGATGCGTTTTTGGAGATGACAGCACAATTAAGCTTGCTGGCAAAATCGAAGACGCGTTGTTCGGGGAGTCAGAGAGAATCGATATCGCCACCGTCGGACTGGATTCTCCGGAGGGATGCCAATGGCTGAATAGGCTTTGTGATGTCCACGGCATGTGGTGCCACATTCAAAATGGAAATGATGTCTTCCTCACCACCGACAACAATTTTAGTAAAGAAACCAAACTGCCCAAGCTCTTAGCATTGGGCGCCGGGCGAATCTGTCAACCACACGAGCTTTGAGATGAGGCATAACAACACGTTACAAAGGACGCGCATCAGCGGTCGTCATGTATTCCGCCACCGTCCTTGGCGCGCCTTTGAACGTGGACGTTATGTCAAAAAATATACTATAGCCATTACTATTTGTGTTATCATAATTTTAAAGAAACCGCCGAGTGAGGTGAAAAGTTGAAAACAAAACTAAAAATGATTTACTGGGAAGGTGAAAAATTCTGGGTAGGAAAACTTGTTGAACATCCTGAAATAATGACACAAGGTGAGACACTGCAAGAACTTGAGGAAAATATGAAAGACGCATACATGCTTATGACAATGGAGGATGTCCCCGAAAAGCATAAAGTCAAAGAACTCTCCCTTGCTGTATGAAAAGAAAAGACTTGCTAAAAAAGTTAAATGATTCCGGGTGCATTCTTATTAGACATGGAAGCCGTCATGATTTATACAAAAACCCTGCAACTGGCAAAAAGCAACCCGTCCCAAGGCATAATGAAATAGATGAAAACCTTGACATAGTCTCAAATGTTTGCCTGAAGTGAGTGACTACGATGCACTTTGCCAAATAGAGTTAATCAGCCGACGCAAAAACCATGCGGCTGACAAGCAACGTCCCGTAAGGAGGAGTGATGAAAACACTTTTACATATTTTTGTTATTTCCTTTATTTTTCTAAGTTTATTTGCCTGTGCGACTAGTACGCTTGTGTTAATTCCTCCTAACAAAGACGGCCCTATAGAGGGGTTGGTTCAGCGTTCTGTAGGCGAAGCAAACGTTAAAATTATCATGCCAACAGGCGAAAATATAACAGGAACAATGATTTGGATCAAGCCGGGCCAGGGCCCTACTGTTGGTTTAGCCACCGTTGGCGGGCAGACTGTTACTGCAATGGGTGGAAACGTTGACGGTAACGCAATGTACGTTGGTACCTTGATAGGCGACAAGGGTACCAAAATGCAAATGGAACTGCTTTGCAATGCCTTTACGGTTAAATGCACGGGCGTTGCGATTGCCAATGACGGAAAAACTTATAATGTGGTGTTGAAATAGTACCGGACAAGGCAACGATTTTTCCAATAAATTGCATCAATATGAATCGCCTAACAAATCACTCCAGCGGACGGCGAAAAAGACCGCCGCCGCTTAGCTTTGCGTAATCCTACTGGCTGCTAATCAATTCAAATATTCCTCTCCTTATCATCATTACAGCGATTGCTGCGAGGAAGATGCTCATAACCTTTGCAGATGCCTTTGCACCATTTTCTCCCAGCATATTTACTATAGTGTTTGATCTGATAAATGTTATCCAGACTATAAAAAGATTGATGATAATGGAAAATAGTGTAGGCAAGTAGCCGTATGTATCTACCAGAATAATTATTGTTGTAAGGACACCGGGACCCACAATCAACGGCATTCCAAGAGGGACTACACCTATTGATGAACCCTCAAACATCCTCCTCTTTTCCGGGAAGAGAAGGTCGTTGATTGCCAATACGAGAAGGACAATGCCTCCTGCGATTTTAAAGTCTGAGACAGTTATGCCGAGGGCTCCGAAGATAAATTTTCCTATTGCAAGAAAGCAGATGCTTACAATAAATGCAGTTATTACAGACTGCCTGACTATTATCTTTTTTTCATCAGCCGCCAGCCCTTCGGTCATGGATAGAAATATGGGAAGTATAGCTATTACATCTATGGCTACAAATATTGGTATTAGTGCAAGGAAAAAATTGTGCAGTTCTCTTAGCTCAAAAAGCGGCATAGTTATTTCCTAACCAAAAATATAAATAAAATTGATGCCATTATTGATAATATTGCACCAAATGAAAAGGCAATCTCATGGCCAAAGCCCTGCCAGATAAATCCCATCAGGATACTTGCAGGCAGTAGTGCTATGCCAACCGCAAAGTGATACAGCCCGTATGCCCTTCCCCTCTCTTCTGGTGAAACCATATCCGAAACCAACGCCCTCTCTGCACCTTCCGTAAGTCCAAAGTAGATGCCGTATAGTGCAAATAAAAGCCATGCGTGATAGGCTTCTGTTGCAAAGGCAAATGCAAAATATATGATGCTGTATACGAACCAGCCTGAAATTATAACATATCTCCTGTCAATCCTATCTGATAAAGCGCCACCCGGCATTGAACTTAACATTTTAACAACATGAAGTGTAAGCCAGAGCAACGGTATCTGGGCGGGTGTTATGCCAAGTTCATTAGCCCTCAAAATCAGAAAGGCATCACTTGAATTTCCGAGTGTAAATATGATGACGATGACGAGAAAATGTTTAAAGTTCCCGCTTATCCTGCTTCCCACTTTAAAGGAAGGTGACATGGGTAATTTTGCATCTCTGCTTAAAGGGGTAGTCTCACTTAGAAAGAAAATGATTAGTATAATTGATAATATGCCGGGGATAGCCGCAAGCCAAAATATAGTTCGGTAGTTTTGGGTGACAGCGTATAAGAGAAGTGAGGCTATAAGGGGGCCAATTACTGCACCTGCATGGTCCATTGCCCTGTGAAAACCAAATGCCTTTCCCAATGCAGATGGATGGATTGAATCTGCAATGAGGGCATCTCTTGGGGCAGTCCTTATTCCTTTTCCAACCCTGTCTGAAAATCTGATTAAAAGGACTTGAAACCATGAAGACGAGATTGCCACTAACGGCCTGCTTATGGTTGATAGGGAATAACCTGTAAGGATTAATGGTTTTCTCTTTTTAACCTTGTCAGAGAACCAGCCTGAAAAGAGTTTAAGTACGCTGGCAGTGGATTCTGCAATTCCTTCAATAATTCCGATGAAGGCAGGTCCCGCACCAAGGACTGCAGTGAGGAAGACAGGGAGGAGTGGGTAAATCATCTCGCTGCTTACATCAGTAAGCAGGCTGATAAAACCAAGTATCAGGACATTTTTTGTAATTCCATTGAACAAGTTTTATCTTTCCAGATTATACTTTAAATTCAGAACAAAATGAATTTATTGAATTACTAACTTATTTATGTTTTAATATGTTATCACAATTTAATCATTAATTTTCTTTAAAAAACTGGAGAATATGAGAAAAACACCTTTTTGTAAGCTTAAACCTTTTGACAAATATAATGGCATTGGGTTATAACTAATTTTGAGGATATGCCATTTTAAGGGGCATTGAAATCTTTGATTAAATTAAAATGTATCTTTTACTGATGATAGTGATAAAAAGATTAATTAATTATTTTACACCTATTATTTCCATTGCATTCTGCTTTGTTGCAATATGCTCACACTACTGTTGGGCTGACAGTTTGAATGTTTCTGCGGCTGGTGAGGAAAATAATGAGACGTCGTCATGGTATGCAATTAATTTAATTGATACTTTGAGATTCAGAACTTACCATCTCTCAACGGAACATTTTAAAGATAAATATACACTCTTTAATTCAGATGGCGATGTCATTGATGAGCCGATTACTACATTTCTTGAGGTTGATGGAAAGGCTGATATCAAATCAAGGCTGTTCTTTTATTATAAAGCACAACTGAAGAACAGCGGCATTTTTGACCTTAAAAAAGGGTATGCAAAGTACAATAATGGCACCATTTCCCTTGGGGCAGGAAAAGACACTGTCTGGATGGGTCATGGTTATCACGGCTCTCTTCTTCTCTCCAACAATGCGGAACCTTTTCCTTTGATAAAATTCCAGACTGAGAGAACCCTTCATGTCCCTTACATAGGAGGGTTTGATTATATGATCTTCAACGGTTGGCCTGAGGATTTAAAGATATTTGGACAAAGATTGTCATATAAGCCAGTAGAAATACTGGAATTTGGCATAAATCAGACTGTTGTATACAAAAGAGACTATAAGATATGGGAATTTTTATATGTAATTAGTGCTGAAGAAGAAAATATGCCCGGTTCTATGTGGGACAATGACCAAAGGGCGAGCCTTGATATAGCTCTATATATGCCTTTTCTAAAAAAGTTGCCATTTCTAAAAAATGGGAAGTTATATTTTGAATATGCAGGTGAGGACTTACTTGCATGGTGGCAGAAGGAAGATAAGGAGTGGTTTGGCCCGCTTGGATTTGAGCTGGCGCATCAGGGGAAGATATATGGATTGTTTTTGACAACAGGCCCAACAGATTTTAGAATCGAATATGCGCAGAATTATATAAATTTACCGCTTTTTGATGACCCATGGGGGAGAGCTGGTGTTGACAGGGTGACAAGTGCATGGTATCAAAAGTATCCTTTCGTTAATTACGGCGTAATTATGGGGCATCATATGGGCAGCCAGGCAGATGATCTCTATTTTGAATTAAAACATAGATTCAACGAGTTTCATGAGGTTAAGGTATTTTATGACAAAGAAAGGCACGGGCTTGCAGCCTTTAAAGACAATCCGGAAGAGATATATCAACATGGATTTGAATATTCATATATCTATAAAAGGTTTACTATAGAAGGATTGTTTATAGTGAACCTATATAAAAATCTTGATATTAATCCCGATCCACTAACAATAGATATTGTAAAAGGTAAGGATGCCCAAGAAATGATTACCTCTATTGCTGTTACATATAGGTTTGGCTTGAAATGATTTGAATTGTAATACTATTTTAATTAAAATCTTAAGCAAAAATTACCGTATTTTTTCATTAACATATACCTCTTCAAATACCTTTAATGTTTCATTTGCACACCTTTCCCATGTAAAAACCTTTGTGAGTTGTAATCCTCTGTTAACCAAGACCTTCTGCAATGTCGTATCTCTTATAACTATTTTAATTTTGTTGATCATATCAGAAATATCGTAAGGGTCAAAATATAGAGCAGCGTCTCCATAAACTTCCGGCAGAGATGAAATATTTGAGACAACTGCTGGTATACCACACGCCATTGCCTCAAGTGGTGTAAAACCAAAACCTTCATATAAAGATGGATGCACAAGCAATTTAGCGCCGCAGTAATACCTATGCAGTTCTTCGTCAGACACCTTTAAAACCACCACCACCAATCCCTTTAGATTAAACTCTGCGATGCCTTTATCAACCTCATCAAAACTGGAAAATCTTTCACCTATTATTACAAGTTTTAAATTACGATACTCACTTTTGATTATTGAAAATGCCTCCAAAAGCCTTCTTAGATTTTTAGTCTGTTTTCTGTTGCCCACATAAAGAATATAATCTGCAAGCCCTTTATTCCTCTTAAATTCATTGACCTCGTTTTCAGACAAAGGCTTAAAATCCACAGAAATGCCATTATATATTACCCGAATCTTGCCTTCAATTTCAGGATAATGTTTGACAATATCTTTTTTAGTAGACTCTGAACCTGCTATAATCATCCCAGCCTTCTTTAAAGCATTTCTTAATACAATTTTAGCGACAACAGGTTTAACCCTACCGAAAAACTCTGGAAAAATAAACTGCGTCAGATCATGCACTGTTACAACACTGTTTTTAGGCAAAAACCAAGGGGCATTATAATGAGGGATATGAAAAACATCAACACTCCTCTTAACCTTATTTACCAATAGACTACCCTTTATCTGCTCGCTTAAAGAATATATTGATGAATGATAATCTATAATATGTTGTGTCTTTAAAAAACTCTCATTAAGAAGAGAGGAATCACCGGCAGCAAATATCTCCATACTGGATTTATTATCAATAATACCCCTATAAAGACCTTCTATATATCTCCCTATTCCTGAACGTCTATAAAATCTGGCATCTAAAAATATGTTCATATATTCTGACTCTTACTCAAAACCAAATCAAAAACCTCTTTAACCGTAATCAGATTCATACATTCCATAGTATCACAGACAGATTCTTCACATCCCCCACACGGAACATCTTTATGAACCACAACAACATCATTGCCATAAGGTTTCCATCTTTGCCAATCATTGGCTGCACTAAACAGAACAATAGTAGTAACTCCGACAGCAGCAGCAATATGCACTGGCGCAGAATCATTGCCAATAAACAGTGAATACATTTTTATTGCTGCGGCCGTTTGTTTGAATGTAGTCTTGCCGGCCATAACAATCGGTTTAAAACTTAAAAATCTTTCCATTTTTTTAATCAACGCAACATCCTCTGTGCCGCCAATAAGCACAACCTGAGCCTTGAGCTTGCCATAAACCATTTCCATTAAATCAGCAAACCGTTCAATAGGCCACATCTTTGAAGGACAGCCGCCGCCAATATGAAATCCTATGGTCAATGAAGATTCAATCCAGCCCTCCTGTTTCAACAAAGCAAGCACATACTTTTTATCGTCTTCAGAAATAGAGAGGCTGACTTCAGAAGTATCAGGTTCTATCCCAGCGGCTCTTACAGCATCCAGAAGAATTTCCACCTGATGCTTATTTATAGTTGTATTGACCTCATGAGTTAAAAGAAAGCCGCCGCCTTCCCACCCATAACCAATTCTTTTTGGGATGCCGCTTAAAAAGCCGATAATAATGGCAAATAAATCTCCCCTAAAGTCAAAAAACATATCATATTTATTCCGCCGCAATATTCGGATCAAGTTAAAGCTCTCACGAATGTTTAAATTTCGGTCTGGATTTCTGTCTTGCCAATATGCACTATAAGATATTACCTCGTTGATATATTTTTCTCCTTCAATAATGCCCTTTGACCATGGACCAACTACAAGGACTATATGGCTTAAAGGAAACTTTTTTCGTATAGCTATGATGGCAGGAGTAGCCAACAAAACATCGCCGGCATGGTCTACCTTAAAGATTAAAATCCGCTCTACTTGTTTTGCATCTTTATTTTGGGGGGGAAACAGTATCTTCTTAAGAAAATAACCGGCAGAATCAATAACAGCAATAAACATTCTTAACAGTTTATTTTTATATACATAGGTTCTCATTTGTAACATCTCTATTTTGTTGTAAAGTTTGTTGGGGGGAACCCATCCTGCAGACCTTATTTTACAACCTTCAGAGTAACCTCAATATTCATTGCTGGAAATACAAAGGCAAAATATTTTTCATAAAAAAGAGGAAAACGGTTGGCAAAGGATGAAATGCCATTCAATCTATGCAACCTCCAGAAATTTATTTTAAACTCAACCATATCAAATCTGACCGTACTATAAAAATCGTACTGCGGAAATTTCCCTGTAAAAAAACCAAATGATTCCGTATTAAAAAAATGTTTATGTGTAAAATCACCATATGCGTGAGTACTGCTGAAATGAGGAACATTTATATAGACCTCAGCCCCGGGTTTTGAAATACGGTGTATTTCCTCCATTACCATTTTTACATCCTCAAGATGCTCCAGAACATCTATGACATATATCTTATTAAAGGTATTGCTTCTAAATGGGAAAAAATGTTTATTCAAATTGCAGATTGCATCTGTAATCTCTGTTTTATATATATCCACCCCTATTGCACCCTTTACTTCATTTTTTCCGCATCCAAGATTAAGGGCACACACATACCTGGACTTTTTTATTAACCCTTTATACATCTTTATATACTCTTTTGCCACAGCCTTCCATGAATAATGTGTAATTACTCTTTCCTTCCCCTTGAGAGCAAATTCCTCTCTTAATGCTTCATCATCCATCAACCTTTCTATGCAATTAGATAAAGCCTTTTCATCGCCTTCAGGAAAGACCAAACCAACGTCACTAATTACATTAGGTATCTCTCCGGAGGAAGAACCTATTACAGGAACCTCACATACCATTGCTTCTACCAGCACTCTGCCGAATTGCTCCTTCCAAGACTGGGTTGTATGTGAAGGGAGTACTAATATATCCATCAAACTGTAAAAGGCTGGCAGTTCCTCCTGCTTGAGTGCTGTCATAAATTTAACCTGATCCTTAATACCGGTTGCAGCTACCTTTTTTGTAAGAATATCCGTATAGTTCCCACTACCGACAATATAAAGAAAACATTGCTTCCCTTTTTCCCTTAGCTTGTCTACAGCTTCAATTAAAGCGTCAATCCCCTTTTCTTTTGCTATTCTTCCCACATATCCTATTTTAAAGGTATTACCTCTTTCGATGCCAACACTTTTTAATGATTCTAACATTTTATCTGCAGATACCCTATGAAACAGTTCTGTGTCAATACCTACCGGAATATGAAATATATCATTTCTAAAGCCTCTATTCTTCCAGAGTTTAACACCCTCTTCAGGTACCACCACCATAGCGTCAGCATTTTTTAGATTAAAATTCTGCAACCTTGAATAAGGAAACCTCTGAGGAAAATCAATATTTTCAAAAGAAAACAAAACCACCTTACATTCAGGCACAGCAATCTTTGCAAGCAGCATAAACTCAGCAGCAGCAAAACTAAAAGGCTCTTCCATGATATGAATTATATCCGGTTTAAAATCTGCTATCTCTTTCCAAAGCCTTTTAACACCAGGGTAGAAAAATCCCCTTATGCGATTCGTAAAAATAGTATTTAACGCTGAAATATCATACCTATCTGTTTTATCGTGCTGAAAAGCCACCAAACGCCCCCCTTCTGTCCATTCATATGGCACAATAAGCTTTATCTCTGCGCCTTGCAGAGCAAGTTCTGAGAATAGCTTTCGGTAGGATGGTTCAACAGCTGCATGCCAGCTTATCAATATCTTCATTATGCCATCCCCTTTTTATTGAACATTTTTCGCCCTCAACATTGCAATATCGTTTTTTCCTAAAACATTTAATAAGATTAATAATACACAGTATACAATTAGCCCAGCAGAGGCCGCTACAAACCAATTAAAATTCTTGAGCAATAATATAACAATTGATAGGACAAATAGACAAATGCCTATTTTAGCGACAGGAGTCCTGGTGCTGGTAAACCCCATCTTCTTCTTCAAGCATACCATATGGATGGCCACTATTAAAAAGCTGGTAAAAACAGTAGCAATAGAAGCACCTATAGCCTTATATTTAAAAATTAATATAAAATTTAATAGTATGTTTATCATAACACTTATGATCATTGTATTTGCAGTAAATCGCTGTTCTCCGATAGCCTCCAAAGCCCTTCCTGTAAGATGCATTATATATAACGGAGGCACTGACCAGACAAGAATATTAAACAGCATAACACTCTCTTTATACTGCTCCCCAAAAACAAGCATTATAATATGATCCGATAAGATGGTTGCGGATAGTGAAAAGGCACAACTGATAACAACGAGTATCTTGAATATCCCTCCAAACATTCTAAAAATACCGTCTTTATCTTCCGGCCATTTCCGTGAGAAATATGGATAGGCAACAAGAGTCAAGGTATTTGCAAACAACATCCCTGCAAATGACATTTTATAAGCAGCATTATAATATCCAACAGACTCTATGCTGACTAGCTTAGAAATCATTACACTGTCAATATTGAAGAATACCTCCCCCATAATTGCACCTATTGCAAACGGCATAGATTCTTTAAGCAGTTTTTTAATATTTTGATAATCCATATCCCATGAAGGGGCAAAAAAAAATCTTTTACATAGATAAAAACCAATCATTACGACAACTACAACAGCAATCACATGCGTAAACATAATCCCCGGAAGCCTGATGTCAAAAATTACAAAGATGATGATACCGCTTAATAGCAGAAGGCGACTCAATGTCAGTAGTCCCCCTTCAAATTCTGTCCTTCCTGATGCAATAAATACAGACCTGAATGTATTAGAAAATGATAAAAAGAACATTGATATGCCATAAATCACAATACTAAACAAAACATTTTGTTTATAATCCAAAATTATTGCTAACAGAATAATTAAAATAAGCACAATCAGTCCCAAAAAGATCTTACCAATAAAAACATGGCCCACCAACTGTGGCCTGTCTGTATTCTTTCTTGACATCTCTCTCATTAACAAGAGGTTCAATCCACCGTCAAAGACATGGCCAAAAAGCCCGACAAAAGATAAAGCAAGAGCATATACTCCATAGCCTTCAACACCTAAATATCTGGCAAGGGCAATAATGATGACAAATGTAATGAGCTTCTCAATTATGTGGGCAGTGGTGAGAAATGAAAAATTGCGTAAAATATTCATATTAGCTTGCTATGTTTTCTTTTGAATTTTTTTAAATAGCAGCACACTATCCTGTTCAAACTCCAGTTGAAACCAAGAATTATTCTTAACTTTCTGCAGTTCTTTAATAAATTCTTTACCATTTATATTATCGTATATCAGCAATGACTTATTTAAATCCAAAAGTATATAATCAGCATCTTCCCACCTATAAGGGAAAGTCCAATTTTTGTAACGGTGAGCAAGTCTTGCATGATTTATATTTCCTTGCGATATAACCATCTTAGTGGGATCATCTGAAATTTTATATATGGCTTTCTTTATAATTTTCTCATGTTCACCTGAGATGTAATTAGATTTATGCCATATTTCAGCCCATCCCTCTTTCCAAAAACTTAAGGATAAAGGGCTTGGACCATGTGCAACATGAAATGTCAGAGTCATCACCATTACTAAAACTGCAAAGGCATTTGTATATCTTATACCATAACAGTTACCAATTTTTTTAAGAGAAAAAATCAGTGTCACAAAGGCAGGAGCTATAATCCCTGCCGTGTATTGGCTGTCAATAGCAGAATGCAGATATGTCATAGATAACAATGGTATTGCTATAAATGGTAATGCCGGTAAAAATCTCTTCCATTCCAATAACGGCAAAAATAATAGTGGAGCCAATAAAAAATAGATAAAAAGCAACTTCCGCACCTTCCAACTCAACAATACATTTATTAACGACTTGATATTGAATGCATTTGTATTTTCGCTATAAAATTCTGCAAATGTTGGTATTTGGTTAACGGAAGGAAGTATTATAAAAACAACTATTAAAAACAAAAGGGAAAAAAATATAAATGATGCCATACCAACCAAGTATTTTTTCTTTTCCAAAGCAAGATATAATCCGAAAAAAGCAGCCCCGAGAATAAATGATTCTTTAGCCATAGCCCCTATACCAACAAATAATATTGCTGGAATATATTTATTCTTTTCTGCAAAGTAAAATGCCCATATACTCAAAGGCACATACAAATGGTCCGGGTGAAAATCCAATGAAGCATTAAAGCCAACCGGAGGATAGAGTAGATAAGCTATGGCAATTAAAACAATAATAAATTTATTGTCCAAATTTTTTTTAGATATCAGACAGAGAGGGACAATACCTGATACCGTAACGACAGCTTGCAGGATTTGGATGATGACAGGTGAATCGTAAACCTTGTAAAGCAATCCATAAAGTATCAATATTGGCTGAAAATGTACAACTGCCGACTCGTACAATACAGCAGCTCCAGAAGCAACTGATATGTTCCAGATTTTACGGTCATATGTTCCCATGTCAAGAACAGAAGTGTGTAGAGAAGTATATCTGAGGACAGCAAAGATAGAAAAACCGATGAGGAATGCGCAGGTTGCAGCAAATATTATGGTCTTAAGATGCTTATCTACAAAAGAAAACCATCTGGCTGACAACATCCAATCATTCAGCAGTATACCGAGGAATATTACACTGCCTAAAGAAAAACCAATGAGCGGTATAGTGAAATATTTAAGAAATGCAATCTCTGGGTAAGCAGCTGTCTGAGTGAAATGGGAGCTAAAAAAAGTACCTGCTGGCAGAATTGTTAATAGCAATAGGAGTGATAAGGTAACAAAATCAATCCTGCTTTTCTTCATCTGTATTTCCATTTTTAATCAATTTATATATCTCTATCCCCACCCCAATCACAAGTAAAAAGTATGCAATATTTGCCAGATTCTCACCAGCCTTTTCCTGCTTGAAGATTAAAAGAAAGGCACATATCATAAGTAAGACTATAAAACCAATGACAAATGGAGTTGATGATTTTTTTTTGCTATATGCCTTACAGTATTCTCTTATTTTTGGCATATTATTTTGCAAGGGTTTATAGATGACCGAGGGGAGAAGTTCTTCTGCCCATCCTGTTGTATCTATGGCCATAAATCTTTTTATTCCACCCCAGATAAAGAGAAATATAGCAAGATATAAGAGGGCAAGGTTCTGAACAATCAAGATAGGAACTCCCTTTGAAAGAAAGATAAAATTTACGATAAGTGCCTGAAGAATAAAAAAAGCCACATATTGCCTATATGATGGATATTCATGCTTTCTATCCCGCACCATGTTATACAGGAGAAATAAAACGGCAAATACGATAATGGTCCATGGGAATGTAGCCTTTATAGCGGACTTGAGTTCAAAAGGTAGTTCCCATTTGGTCCTTATGAAATATTCTTTGTAACTGTTATAGGCAAAGGCAAGAGATGCCCACATAAGGCCGGCGTGAATTAGGACACTTAAAATTAATTGTTTGTTGGTTAAAAAAATATTTTTAAGTTTATTCATTTTTCCTTCTTTTCCTCACGAATCCATATCCTAAATACCCAATACACCCAAGCAAAGTCGCAGCAGAAATCAATACCCCAATCTCAAACAACCTCTGCTGCTTATACTCAAGCACAATTTGAAAATCTTGCTGGTCTTTCTCTTCAACTTTGAACCTTGAACTTTGAACTTTAAACTGTCCGGCAGGAACTATCCATCCATTTGCATACCCATTCACCACAAAATGGTCTTTAATTTCGATTCTCTTGTCCCTATCCTTCAATACGCTCCACAATGCAGACCACGGCTCGTTATCGGTTAATTGTTTATCAGGAATAGTCTTTCCTCCTGACTCCTGACTCCTGACTCCTGACTTTCTTACATACGCCTTCCACCCTTCATGAAAACTCTCGCTGAATACCAATGTAAACGGTCCCTTTGTCTCCCTCACATCCACTATGTATCTTGTTGGGTTTATCTTCTTAAATTCTATCTTTGGTGTTTTATAACTTTCAACTTTCAACTTTTCACTTTCAACTTGCTTTATCTCCACCATTTCTACCTTGAACCTATCATTTTCTAAAACATTCAGACTATGCTCACCAATCGTTAAATAAACATTTTTAAATTCAACCCATTCATTATCATCGCCTTTAACCTCTTTCTTTTCACTCTTTGCCTTTAATCCTTCGCCTTCAGTCAGATTATACCTCTTGCCGTCAATCTCAAGCACATCTGCATCTTTTTTAAAATCAATCGGTTTATATATATGCTCCCTGTACCTTATTAGCTTTTTGCTCATAATGGTTTGATAGAGAATTTCTTTATCTTCAGGATGACTTGTCCCTATAGAGAGGAGATTATAAGTCTTTTTATCAGGAAACTTTTCTTTAGCTATTTCATACGCATGAACAGATAACAGCAATTTTCTATCAACCAGACCAGCGGCTGGCACAAGTGTTTCAATCCTATTGTCCTCTTTTTCGTCTCCGTCAAAATCAAGACCCAACACCACCCTCCACTCGTCAGGAAAACTTTTGACTTCTGACTTCTGACTGCTGACTAATTCTGGATTAGGAAAGCTCAATGACAAAATAGGTGTCTCCTTTAAGTCAATAAATCTATCCAAATGTAATTTATATATAGCCTTCACATACCATGGAACCTGCTCAGGGAAATCCACATATTTCAAATCGCCATTTCTATCAAAATAGTAGTATGAATCAGGCAAATAGGTTCCTGCCAATTTATCCCCAAATTCAGCAAGTATTGGTTGAGTCTTTAAAAAGGCAAGATTTCTGAATGAAAATCTATACTTTTTATCTTTGTTATTAGATAAATCAATGTCGTTTTTCTTTTTTAATTTAAGAATCACTTCCTTAACAAATAAACCCTCTCTTTTATCCAAAACCCAATGCCCATTACTTATTGCCTTTTTTATTTTTTCATAGAGATTAACAACATATTGTTTGTTTCTGACCTTCAGACTTAGTTTTTTATTTTTAAAAAACCAGCTATATGGATCAATATACATGATGTCCATCTCTACCTCTTGAACACTAGGATCTTCCATTTCAAAAGAAAGCGCCAAATAAGGCCTCTTTTTTATATCTATATCAGAAAATTTCTTGGTAAAAACAACACTTTCTTTTATATCTCCCTTACCCTGAAAATATGCATCAATATGCATCCCATCATCTGAAATATCCTGCTTGTAGATGGTGTTTAATCCCTTTATATCCCAGCCAAATACTGCCTCTAAATATGCTCTACTACTGTTGTTGCTGCTACTACCAACAAAGCCGCTATTCAGAAAATCTCTCTTTGGTTTTATAAAAGTCTTAAGAGAGTAATTTCCATTTTCAGGGATATAAAATTGCTGTTTGCCAATCCTAAACGGATTATCGCTATTAAGTTTAATATCTCTTAACTTCTCCTCGTCTTTAAGCATATCTTCAGTCTTATCTTTGTCTATGTAAAAAAGATAATTTTCAAATTTCTGAGATATGATGTCTTTATATTCCTCGAACTTCTCCTTTGGAACAACCACAATCTCCATGTCACGAGGTAACTCTTTTAATTCTTCCTTATTCTGACTCCTGACCGATATTCTATGTTTCCCCTTGTCTAACTCCACTACTCCACCCTTTACCCATTTGCTTTTTGTCCCATAACCCTTACCCACATCCTCTATCCTCTTGCCTCCGAACTCAAATTCCTTCCCTCCAACCTCAAATCTCAAAACCTTATCCTCTAACCCCTTAATATTCTCGACCCAGACTTCATATATCCCTTTACTCTCAACCTTGAACCTACTGTTTTCAAATTGACTTTCCACCTTAGACAAATCAACAATCAGGTCATTAAAGTTACTATTGACAAACAAAATCTTATTGCCCTTCATCTCTTCACCTTTAGCCTCCACCCTTTCGCCCATTACCATCATTAGACTGCTTTTATTCTGCTGTTCAGTAAATGCAAGAGCGGGATAGCCATCAAGGTAGGAAGTATAGGTTAGTGGGATGAGGGAACCAATATCAGAAGCAACGGAAGTAATAGCATGGGCAGGGTAGATGTGGGGGAGGAAATAATCGTCAGATATTTTGTAGAAATCTAATTTACCGAAAGAGTTTTCAAAATAAATCCCTTTCTGGCGGTTTAAGATACTCTTATCTTTTTTAGGTGAAGCAAAAAACCACCACGGATGATCTTTGATATATTCCCAGTTAGTATCATTATGGTATAAGAGATATTTTACATTAAGCAAAGCCAACGTCTTGCTTATCTCCTCCTTAAGCTCTCCTTCCGAAAAAACTTTAGCAACTTGTAAAGGAATCTCAAAGCTTTTACCGGTATTTGAGGTTATTGTCGGTTTAGAGAACAACCAGCCGCTTGGGTCCCCTCCTACATAACCATATTCCCAATTATAGACAGCATAAAATAATTTAGAAAAAGGTAAACTAAAAATCCTGAAATCATCTTTCTGTTTCTTTAGCCATATATCTGCTTCAGTATAATATTCTGGCACTTTAATGTGGCCAGAAGGAATAATTTCACCCCCTTTTGAAATAACTTCCCCCGTCCACATAGGGTAAGCATAAATGCCAAAGATGGCGACAAAGATAACCACCAAAGTAAATGCTGTTATTTGATTTTTATAAGTATTGGATATAGATTTTAGAAAATTAATAAGATAGTTAATACCCATACCAAATAAGAAGGCATAGCTAAGAACTACAATATGGCTAAATTTGTCCTGAAAGTGGCGAAAAATTGCAAATAGCGGTATATTTTTAAAAATCCAAAGGAAAGCCCCGCCAAAAGGAGGCTGTGTCCCCTTTATTAAGAATAATCCAATAATTGCCAAGACCCCAAAATAGAAAGAATGCTTTACTCCTTTTTTCAATAAACCATAAAAAACCAATATTGGTATAAGAAAACCGATAATCTGGAAAAAAGGAGTTGAATAAACTTCTGCATAGGAGACATATGCATCCCCCTTATATTCTCCATTAAATCCCCATCCTCCTCCCAAACGAAAAACATTTAATAAAGTAGAACGTTTACTCTCTACTTGTAAGATAGAGGAAGTTGTTATACCAATATCTTCTGTAGCACCTGTTGCGTATGAAAATTCTTGGGAGAGTGTGCTAATTTGAGGAAACAGCCACCATGAATTTAAAAATAACCAGACTATAACCAGATACAGATTAAATTTGAATGCGTTAATAACTTTATGTCTATCTTTTCTTTTGTCTATTAAATACGCTATAAGATATGAAAATAATATTAAAGAACCTATTACAAGGGAAACAGGATTAACCATAGCATGGCTTAGAATTGTCGCAAAAATGGCAGAAATCAAAAACGAATAAATAAAAAACCGCTTTTCCCTTAATCCTTTGATATAAAGGGCAAATATTAGCGGGAATAGGGCATAAAAATCTACTAGAAATAAAATATGCCATAAGTCATTCATGATAAAAGGATTAAACATATAAAAGAATGCTGATGCCAAAGGGGCAACACCTCTTTGTTCTTTCGGCACTAATATTGAGGTTAAGTAGTACATTGATAATCCAGACGAGATAAAGACAAGAACGAAATACATCTTTTCCATTGTTGCCAGAGAAATGCCTAATTTAGTTGGAAGGGCAATAAAACTTCGATAAAAGATTTCGGCTAAGTGACGTGTATTTCCAGAACCCGGAGCATGTATATCCTCCCATGTATAAAAAAAACGATTTACAATCGGCCTTAAGGAAAAATTGAAATCATGAAAATTGATGAGCAGGCTATCCTTAAACCATATAAGTGGAACCAATCCTACAAGTAAAATTAAAATTACTTCAAAGGTAGTACGATAATTCAGGAAACCGGGTAAAGTTTTTAAATAAGATGGTTTATAGCCTTTAAAATCTGTTTGCATAACTATTATGTGTTTTTTTTAATTATTCCATAACCCGAATTAATAAGACAGCGTGCACAAATATTCTCCACATCACTATCATTAATTCTTTTTTGTCTAATTATCTTCCTGGCATTTCTATATCTTTCATTGTTCCATACTTTCTTAAAATCTCCTGCCTCAAATATATTTCCGAAGTCGTCTGCTTCAGGGTAAATAGCACAACACGGCGAAACGGAACCATTCCAATTAATTACTGCCTGAACCCATAAAAAATTGCAAGGTTTCATCCTGTCTAAATTGTATCTCTCATTATAAGGCAACCAATCTGTCACTTCTTTAGTCATTTCCTTTTTATTCCAGTATAACTCATAGCCCATATCTCCATGAATCCTCAATACTTCTAACTCATCTACACCTAATTCTACAGCCATCTTTCTGGCATCTGCTATTTCACACTCGTTATGTTTCATAACTAAAAAACGCCATGTTATAACTGGTGTAGAAATGTGTAAATACTTTTTCATTTCTATTAATTTTTTAGTGCCTTCTACAACCTTATTAAACTTACCGCCTATATGATATCTCTGATAACTTTCTTGACTCGTGCCGCTCAAAGATACGATTAAATGTTCTAATCCCGATTTGATAAGTCTTTCGGCCTTCATTTCATCAAAAAAGTTGAGGGTAGTGCTTAAATCTATTTTTATATCATACTTATGAGCATAGCATATCATGTCGTAAATCTCCTCATTGAGCAAAGGTTCGCCCCAATTATGGAGGTCTATTTCATATAAATATTCTCCTAATTCATCTATAATTTTTTTAAAATCATTAAAGGACATCTTACCTTTAATTCGATCTTTCCTTCCTTGCCCTGTAGGACACAAAGGACAATGTAAAACACATATATTACAAGGGTCGATAACCAATTCAACAGGATAACCTATAACGCGAGAATTTTTTGTTATTGAATGTTGAAAAAATACTAAACAGAGATTTAAAAACCTTTTAAGCGTGAAATTTCTAGTCAGTATAAATCTGTGCACCAAATCTTTAATTCGTATGTATTTCATGATATATTTTATTAAAAAATTCCTCTGCTTTTTTATCCCAATCCCATCCTTTTGCCCAATCAATAGCATCTTTACTGATTTTTTCATATAATTCTTTATCTTTTAATAGCCTGATAATATTATCAGCAAAGGCTTCTAAATCATAACAAGGAGTCTTTATCATTCCCTTTGAATAGTAAGTTTTTAGTGCCTCCAAATCAAAACTCACACCGGGCAGCCCCCATGCCATTGCTTCACAGGCAGCCATGCCACCACTGTCATAGATTGCTGGATGTGCTACAATCTTACTCTGTTTAAAAATTTCATATTTTTCTTCTCCGTTTTTGAAGCCCAATAAATCTACATTGTTTGGCAATCCAAGTTTTTCAACCTTATTTCTTATCTCCTTCTCAAGTGGACCAACTCCTATCATAGCCAGTTTAGCATTAGGCTTTTTCTTATAAACTATTTGCCAGATATCTATAAGTTCAATTACTCCCTTTTGATAATGGAATCTACCCACAAAACAGGCATCATATTTCCTTGCTTCCAAGGGTGTTACATTCCCAGACTTCAAATATCTTTCTGACGGTTTTATATCTACTCCTCCACGAATTACTACTATTCTATTTCTATTTCTTTTCTTTGTTACAAATTTTTCTACATCAGGTTCACTAGTCACAAAAACCATATCAGCATACCTTTTAATTGACCAATAAATTGGAAGCTGGGTTAGCCAATAGAATAATCCTATAAACCATCTTTTACCTCTGTATGGAGAGTCTTTCTGCCAGGGTTTTGGCGCAAAAAGGTAAAAACCTGCTATCCACTTTGCCTTTTTATTTTTGAGCTTCATAATAAAGGCAGGAATTGAGTCTGGCCAGAAATCAGAGGTAGAATAAATAATATTATACTCTCTTTTTTTAAGCCTCGATACATTTACTATAGAAACGAAAGTTCTATATAGATAATTTATAAGATAACCATACCTATTGAACTTATCTGACGCCCAAATTTTGTGCCCTACATTCCCTAAATTTTCTCTTTTACATATCTCCAATCCTTCTTTGGAAATCAACAAATGGATTTCAAAGGCAGAAAGCCAGCGTTTGGCCAATTCAATGAATATCCTGTCTCCGCCGCTTAATGCAGTCCCCTGCATCCAATGAGCAATAATGCACAGCTTTTTCACTTCTTAATCTTTTTGGCAATTACTATTTGTCCTTTAGGCATAATGCCTAAATAACTGCCATTCCACAAATATTTAATTATTTGAAATCCGGTTTTCTCTAAAAGATTTCTTAAGGTTGCTTTAGTAAAAAATCTAATATGCGGATTAGTAGGGTTAAAATATTTGTCCCAAAAAAACATTGCTATAATTGCTTTCTTGGGCCAGTTAAAATCTGTCGTAGTGATAAACAGCTTACCGCCTATTTTCATAACCCTATTAAACTCCAAAAATAACCTTTCTACATCAAGCACATGCTCTACAACTTCAACTGCAGATATAAAATTAAAACTTTCGTCAGCGAATGAAAGTTTCTCGCCAGACATCACCTGAAAATTAATTTCTGGAAATTTTTGCCGCGCACAGGATATAGCTCTTTGAGCTACTTCTACTCCCACTACTTTTTTTACTTCGCTTAACATATTCAACTGTGCTGTAAATGTACCATCTCCGCAACCTATGTCTAAAACATCACCATGACAGAATGGATGAATTATGCCTGTTAATCGTGTGAGCTGTTCTTGGGTCCATTTCGGGGGTGATGCAGCATATCCAGTTTCTTCTAACTCTTTACTCCAGTATCTTTCATAAAAATCCATTAATGCCTCCTTTTTTAGCTATTGCTTTTATTGTACGATATACGGGAATAAAAATTCGACAGGTTGTGTGTAAACCTCATTTTTTGGATATTTGCGAGTTACAACTTATTGATTTTGTTAGATAGTGTTTTTGAAAAGCCACTTTTTCATGTGGCTTGTCGACATAGCTTTCTTGAAAATTACTCCCCATGAACATAGCTCCTCACGATAACAGCTGCATTATTTTCACTAAATCTATTTTCAGAAAAGCTCCTGCAATTCTTCCTGAGCTTTTCTAATTGCTCATTATTCTGATGGAGGCATTCGATTGCCTGTTTTATATTCTCAAGGGTCGGTTTCACCAGCACGCCAACTGTTTCATCTATTGCCTCCGGGATTCCACCCTTATTCGAAGCCACTACAGGTGTTCCACAAGATAGTGCCTCGAGAATAACCCTACCGAATCCCTCTTCATATTTTGACGGCACGCAAAGGATATCAGCGGCACTGTAATATAATGGAAGTTTATCATTATCAATCCTGCCGACAAAAATAACATTATTCATCGCATCTGCCTTTTTCTTTATAATTTGAAATAATGGACCATCACCAATAAAAGCAAAATAAATTTCTTCGCTTACCTTTTTTGCAAGCTCTAACAGCATGTCCGTGCCTTTCGCTTCTATAAATCTGCCTACAAACAGAACAACAAACCTATTTTCCCAGCCTATCTTCTTTTTTGCCTCAGTTTTGTCGGTTGGCTTAAAAACTTGTTGGTCTACCCAGTATGTATAAGTATTAATATCTCTGTAATTCAGTCCTATTCTGGCAAGCTCTTTTTTTGATGCCTCTGACAATGTTAATATCCTGTCAGCAGAACTTAAAGTCCATTTAACCATTTTTGCCATGATGGAATTTACATTCATAGAATAAACAGCATGAGTGCTGGCAATAAATTTTTTTTTAAAGAGTTTCACCAGCAGTCTTGTTATAAATGATGCATTGAATCCCTGGGCATGTATTACCTGAATATTTACTCCTTTAAATAATAAAAAAATAAATGTCCATGCGAATAGCCATGGTGTAATATAAAGAAATTCTAAAATTGGATAGGGTTCCAGCTTATGAAACAGATTGAAACCAATCCATGGAACCCTTATTATCTCAATGTTTCCATTTTTTTCAAAATAACGCCCTTTAATCTTTGTCGTAATCGGCTGATAGGTTAATACATAGACTCTATAGCTATCATCCTTTCTTAAATAATCAGTCAAATTCTTTAAGTGTGTCTCTACCCCGCCTACATTAGGTTCATAAAATGGTGTTAGTATCAATATGCCCAATTTTTTCGTCATAATAAATAATACTACTGACCCCATCCATCCCTTTTAAATTCATGAATACCAAACGTTCCTCCTACCCTTCCCCATCCGTATTCCCACAGCGTAATCAAGCAAGCAAGAGAATGAAAAAACCAAGCCTTATCCGATTTTTTAATATATCCCTTAAGACTCTGAGTTACTAAAGGGATAATTATCAGACATGATAATACAAATTTCAATAGCCTAATCTTGTTTGCACTTTTCCACGGATATTTTCTAACTCCGAGCTTGTTATAATATAGATAGTCTCTTACCCTTCTTCTCTGCTTCCTCGCAAAGGTTTTTATATCACCTGAAAAAATGTGAATAATGCCGGTTTTAACTTTGGCAAATCCAATTGAATTCATTGAACTAAGAAGTTCATATATTACATCTATATCGAAGAGATACTCTCCTATATCACATTTTTTTAGCAAAGAATGGCGAATGAGAAAACCATTGGCGCCGATTGTCGGAAGCTGTCCTTTATTGAACTCTATTTTCAGATAGTCGCCTTTATCTTCTTCTTTATGCTCTATCTCTGTCCAACGCCCGGTTAGAGTGCAATATCTGTCATAATTTCCTAAAAAAAGACATAGTGGGTCATTCATACCAAGAAGTGCGCAATAGCGAGTTATATAACCATCGGTCTCTCTATATGTATATTCAATCGGTTCTGATGCAATAATCTCATTATCCTCAAAAGGCGCTACCATTCTTTTCAACCAATCCTTATTAGGCAATATATTATCAGAATCTATAAAAACAATTATATCATTTTTCACATGCTTGAACCCGATAGCCTTTCCGGCCTCACCGGTTTTTAGTTTGTTAGAAACAACCTTGAAGTTCATTATATTGGTTAAATTTATTGACTTGATAATATCTAAAGTCCCATCTGATGAACCGCCGTCAGCTATGATAATTTCTATCGTCTCCTTTGGGTAATCTTGCATAACAATGCTTTCCAAACAACCCTTCAGTGTTTTTGCAGAATTAAGGGTTGGAATAATAATGCTTATTGTCTTGTGATTACCTTTAGTTGTCATTTTTTAGTTTGTCCATGGGGGGTTACTTATATGCCATACTCCAGTAGGTGGTAAGATATTCAAGCTTTTTATTCACCCATCCTATATTGTCCACATACCATCGCACTGTCTTCTCTATACCGTCTTGAAAATATACCTGGCTCTGCCAGTCCAACTGTTTCCTTATCTTTTCTGAATTCAGAGAATATCTGAAGTCGTGACCTGGCCTGTCTTTTGTAAATTCTATCAGCCTATCTGATTTACCCAGTATCTGGAGTATATGTTTCACCACTTCAACATTCCTCTTTTCCTCACCGCTGCCAATATTATAGGCTTCACCTATGGTACCCTTTTCAAGTATCAGGAACACTGCCTCTACACAATCAGAAGCAAAGAGCCATTCACGAATATTTTCCCCTTTTCCATACACCGGAATCTTTTCATTATTTATTGCCTTAAGTATCACAACAGGAATAAGCTTTTCTGGATATTGCCATGGGCCGTAATTGTTCGATGGCCTTACCGTTATTACGGGAAGCCCGTAGGTCCTGTAATATGCCCTTCCAAGCATATCCTGAGATGCTTTACTCACGGAATAGGGAGAGTTGGGATTTAATGGTGTAGTTTCAAAAAATTGTCCATCTTTTCCAAGTTCGCCATAAACTTCATCGGTAGATATATTAATCAGCCTTTCAACACCGCAATTCTTTGCTGCCTCTAAGAGAACCTGCGTACCCTTTATATTCGTTTCAAGAAAAGGAGAGGCATCCATGATGCTTCTGTCCACATGGCTTTCTGCTGCCCAGTGAACGACAGCATCCGGCTTTTCTTTTTTAAAGATATGGGTTACAACCTCCTTGTTCGCTATATCTGTGTTGTAAAAGACTATATCTCTTTCAACCTCCCGAATCCTCTCCATATCACCTGCATAGGTAAGCTTATCCGCAGCAATAATTTTATATCCTCTCTTTACCCCCTGCCTTATACATTCGCTCCCTATAAAACCAGCGCCGCCTGTAATCAGTAATTTTTTCATGTCTATTTCCAGCCTCTCATTGCAAATCTATCAATAGCATCTTGCCAGTCGGGAATTTTCTGTTCAAGAGTTTTTGAAAGTTTTACATTAGACATGGCAGAAAAATATGGTCTTTTAGCAGGAGCCGTGAAAAAGTCAGAACATACAGGCAATACCATGTTGGGCAGCCCAACCTTTTCAATATAATATCTTGCAACCTCATAGCGGGAAGCATAACCGCTGTTTGTCATATGATAGATACCTCTTATGCCATTTTCTATTGCCAACAGGGTATATTTTACAATGTCCTCTGTATATGTAGGCACAGAGACCTGGTCAGCCACTATCCTCAAAACATGATTTCTCTTTGCCAACTCCAACAATTTATAAAGGAAGTTCTGCCTGCCGCATCCAAATACCCAGCTTACCCTGAATAATAAAAATTTATCAGTCACTTCCAGCAGGAACTTTTCACCAAAAAGCTTGCTTTTTCCATAGTTGTTAATTGGCTTTGGGATGTCGTCTTCTGTATAAAAACTCTCCTTAGTTCCATCAAATACATAATCTGTGCTGTAGTGTATCAGGAGTGCGTCCTCTTTCTTGCAACAAATGGCCAGATTTTTAATCCCTTCAGCATTCACCTTATGTGCTCTATCAAAGTCTTCTTCAATTTTATCTACCTGATTATATGCAGCACAATTTAAAACTATATCCGGCCCATAAGATGTTATCGCCTCTTCAACTTTATCAAGGTCAGATATATCCACTTTCTCTCTGCTCAACGCCGATACTTCATAACCGTCGGTCATCTGAAGTTGTCTCTGAAACTCCACTGCAAGCTGACCTTGAGCCCCTGTTATCAAAATCTTCATTTATGTCCCATCAATAAAGAAATTATTATCCGCATCCTTCAAAAAAGGCAGACTGTTATCCTTGCGAGAGAGTACTGGCTCTTCTACGGGCCAATTTATGTTGATATCCGGATCATTCCATATTATTCCCCGGTCGTTCTCCGGTGAATACTCCCGTGTGCACTTATACATAACCTCTGCCTCGTCGCTCAGAACTACAAATCCATGCGCAAAACCAGGGGAAATATAAAGCATATAATTATTTTTCTCGGACAATTCTATACCAACCCATTTCATATAGGTAGGAGAACCTTTACATATATCAACAGCAACATCAAATATCCTCCCATTTATACACCTAACCAACTTGCCCTGGGCTGCTGGATTTTTCTGATAGTGAAGCCCTCTTAGCACATTTTTTTTTGATTTAGAGAGATTGTCCTGCATAAAATTTTCCATTATACCTGCCTTGTCAAAGTTCGAATGCTTATATGTCTCGATAAAAAAACCTCTTTCATCTGTAAAAATATGAGGCTTGATAAGGATGATTCCCGGTATTGACAGTTTTTTAAAGGTAAATGGCATACGCTCGCTCTTCGGCTTTCTATTTGATCAGGGTTAAAAGATATTTTCCATAACCATTATTTTTAAAAGGTTCTGCAAGCCGCAGAAGCTGTTCTCTATTTATGTAACCTAAAGAGTATGCAATCTCTTCTATACAGGCTATCTTTAATCCTTGTCTTTTTTCAATGGTTGCTATAAATTCACCTGCCTCAAGGAGGCTTTCGTGGGTCCCTGTATCAAGCCAGGCAAACCCTCTGCCCAGTAATTCAGCCCTGAGCTTATGCCGCTTAAGATACTCTTTATTGACATCTGTGATTTCAAGTTCTCCTCTCCTTGACGGCTTGATTCCTTTAGCAATTTTCAAAACTTCATTGTCGTAGAAATATAATCCGGTAACTGCATAATTTGATTTGGGGGCATTGGGTTTTTCTTCTATAGATAATACATTGTCGTCGCTATCAAACTCCATAACACCGTATCGTTCAGGGTCGTTGACATAGCAGCCGAATATTACTGCTCCGCCTTCTCGCACAACATCGGTTGCTGCCTTTTTCAGCAAATCTATCAGCCCGTGGCCATAGAAGATATTGTCTCCAAGTATGAGACAGACATTATCATCTCCTATAAATTCCTCTCCTATGGTAAATGCCTCGGCAATACCGTGAGGACGAGACTGTTCTTTGTATGAAAATTTTAATCCAAGATGGGAGCCCTCGCGTAATGTCTCTTTAAATCTCGGTAAATCGTGGGGCGTTGAGATAATCAGTATTTCCCGTATCCCCGCCAAAACCAGCACGGATAAAGGATAATATATCATCGGCTTGTCATATACAGGGAGAAGTTGCTTACAAACAGATAGTGTTACAGGGTAAAGCCGTGTACCGCTTCCTCCTGCTAATATTATGCCTTTCATAAGCTACACCTTCTTATCAATGAAAATATCATTTATAACACTGCTTCGCACTTTTTCTATGGCTGAAGTCTGCAAGGTGTCCCACAATCTTTTTACCGGCACGCCAGAAAAAACGGAAATCGTCAGCACCTCTTATAGCAAGAACCTTTCTGATAAAAAAATGCGGGCTGATAAAAGATTTATATAACATCTGGGTCAGCTCCTTTATATCATTACCTGATATTGGAGATGACATTATCGGCTCCCTCATGTCATATCTGTCCCAGTCTTCAGTAAGAAGCCAACCGTTTTTCTTGCATTCGTCAAAGAGCGGCGTTCCTGGATAAGGGATGACAATGGTTGCCTGGAGGGTATCAATATAGCCGCATTTAAACAGATATTGTGCTAATTCAATGGTCTTGCGGGCATCATCCTTTGTTTCCCATGGATACCCCATCATTACGGTAATGTGAGGATCAAGCCCCGCCTCTTTGGCAAATTTAACTCCCTCTGCTATCTTTTTCACATTTAGATTTTTATCTATTCTATCAAGGGTCTTTTGATTTGCAGATTCAAGCCCAAAAAGTATAAATCTGAAACCTGCCTTTGCCATCATTTTATACTCTTCTTCTCCAAGTATCCCAAAACGCATATTACAGTCTATTTTGACCCTTTTGTTATATCCCCTTTTAATCATACCATTACAAAACCCCATCAACCATTCACCAACTGGAAATGTGCCGCTGTCATCCATTATTTCTCTTACACCATATTTTTCAACAAGCATACCTACTTCATCAAGCATTTTTTCTGGGGTTCTTGTTCTATATTTAGCACCAGGGAATATGGTAGTCCATGAACAAAAAGAGCATCTCCCCCACCAGCAGTCCCTTGCAGCCATTGTATATGTTCCTGGCAGATATTTATAGTTTCCATTTTTTTCGCTGTACAACTTCCATTTTGTCAACTCTCTATCAATGTATGGAAGACTATTTAGGTCATTGTTTAATTCATATCTTCCGCTATTTTTTATTGTTCCGGCATCTCTATACCAGATTCCAGGGGCTAAACCAGTTGCAGGTTGCGAGTTGCGAGCTGTGAGTTGTTTGCAAAGATTAAGGAGAAGAAAATCATAATCTCCTCCTGTCAGGACAAAATCTATCTGACTGTTCAGCATGGATTCTTCAGGCAGCGCTGTAACATGGTCACCAATTAAAACAGTGACTAGTGGCCAGTTGCCAGTAGCCAGCCGTTTTAAATCATCTATAATTTTCCAATGTCTTTTAATAACTGGCGTTTTTGTTTCTATAGCAATTATATCTGGTTTTTCTTTTCTGATTCTTTCCAGCCATTGGGTATAGGTAAATCCTTCTGCAATGGCATCATCCCATAACACATCATAGCCGTTTTCTTTTAATAATGTTGCAGCATATGCTGGAACCATTGGATAGATATATGTCGGCTCGCTAAACCATTGGAATTGGCGGTTCTGGCCTAAAAGAGGAATCCCTTTTTCAGACTCAAGAGGAGGATATGAAATTGATACTTTCATAGTTATTCAGATACCTTTCTCAACTTACTTTTTAACTCCTTTGTAAATAAATACCCCTGCAAAAAACGGATGCCGTACCAAATATGGGTCAAAAATATATAAAATAGACTGACAAGCGAAACAGCAAACTTCTTTTCTTTGCTTTGAATCTGAAATAAGGCAATTATCAACGCAATTATGTATACTCCTATACCAGCGTAAAAAAGTCCATTAAAAAAATTGTTATGAATAAAAAATGATGCCATTCCAGCAGATAGAAATATTACAAAGAAAGATGGAATGAAATATTTCAACCTTCTGGAAGTCTCGGGAAATCTTTTTGCAAAAAAACCACGATGCAGGCCATATTGACCAATCTGATTTAGATGCTTTAATAGACCTCCTCTCCTGTGGTGCCACACAAAAACATCAGGGTCATAAATTATCTTCCCGCCTGCTTTAATGATATCTAAGCAAAACTTTGTATCTTCACCCGGCCAATAGGCAGAATTAAAGCCGCCAACCTTTTCGAACATATCCTTACGAACCATCAAATTTACGGAAGGCCAGTCATCAACTTCTCTTATTGTTCCTATTGGCCGATATCGTTCAGGAAACCCCCCTCCTATTCTGCTCAAAAAAATTGCCCCAGAGACTCTCTGCAAAAAAGAATCACTCTCTGGAGTAATCGCAGGTCCTCCTACTGCAGCCACATTAGGGTTTCCAAAATGTCTTGAGGCGTTGGTCAACCAGTCTTTCCTCGGATAGGCATCATCATCAATAAATGCCAGTATATCCCCTTTTGCACGCTTAGCCCCCATATCTCTTTTTATTGCAGGGCTTACTTTTCCGCTTGGAATAATTTTTGCTCCTAATTGTTTCTCCATTTCATCATGATTTTCCTCAATATCATCAGGATATATCAGCACCTCAAAGTTTTTATTGTCAAGCTCTTTAAGCTTACTGCAGGTTTCAAATATATAGCTATTAATTCTCTGAACAGGGATGATTATGGAAAAAAGCATTGCGGTTTAAAAGTTGACCTTTTCTTTGATAATATACATCGGACGTCCAACCACTTCAGTATGTATGTTTCCGATGTAAAGCGCTATTAATCCAAGACAGCTCAAAACAATGCCAATAAGGAACAAAATAATTGTCGCAAGCATGGCAGTTCCAGAAAAATTCATTTTGTATGGTTTTTCAAGAAAGAATTTATCAATAAGCATGGATAGTCCAAGTAATGTTGATGAGGAGGTAATAAAAATTCCCATATAACCCGCGAACTTTAGCGGAAATAGACTGTGGGAAATATAGCTGCTTACTGCAAGTCTAAACAGCTTTAAGTAACTATAGCTTGGATTACCATAAAGCCGTTCATTGGCATTAAAATATACATAATCCCTTTTAAAACCAAGCCAGTCAATGAGTGCCCTTGTCATCCTATTTTTCTCTTTAAGTTTTTTGAATTCTTCTATGACTATCCTGTCCAGCAAACGATAATCCGTGGCACGTGGAGTAATTTCTGTCTCGGAAATCACATTAATTGTTTGATAGAAAATGAACGAGCCTGCTCGCTTGATTAAGCCTTCGCCCTTGTTTTCATGCCTTACCCCTATAATCACATCAGCACCTGATTCCCATTTTTGCAGAAATTCGGGTATTAATCCCACAGGATGCTGTAAATCAGCATCAATTATAATACACGCAGATCCATGGCAAATTTCAAGACCAGCTGTTGTTGCAGCCTCTTTGCCGAAATTACGGCTGAACTCTACAACCTTTACCGTATAGTCATTGTTGGTAATTTTATCCAATTCGGCACTGCTATTGTCTGTACTGCCGTCATTCACAAAAATAATTTCAAAAAGATAGTTTGTATTATCAAGAACTTTTTTCAGTTGCTTGTATATTAAACTAAGATTATTCTCTTCATTATGAACTGGAATAATAATGGAAATAAGGTTTTTCTCCATAAATATCTACCCCCCGGTATTTATCCTAACAACCTCTTTTGCCAGCAAATCCTGTTTCACTGTATGTTTCATCCTCAGTTCAGGATAGAGGATTATAGAGCCGACAACAAGAAGGAAACTTCCGATGCCTATCAATGTATAAAGCACAGTGATGAGCGAATCGTGGAATGAGAGTATTAAAACTATCTCCAAAAAAGCGCCTATAAATAATATATATTGGAAAAGTACCTTTCCCCTTGCTATAAAATAGTGCATCATTATCATAAGCAATGCCATGGGCAGCATGGAAATGCCAAAATACTGCACTATCTTGCCAGCTTCAAAATACTTAGCTCCAAAAAATGTATTTATAACAAATTCCGGGAAAAAAAACAATACTGCAGCGCCGGAACCTGATAAAAAAAGTGTTATAATAATAGTTTTAATAATAAAATGGCTGCTGTCCTGCCGTAATGTATTAGACTCCGCAACCATGGGAAACATTGCAAGAACAATAGCGGCAGGAAGATACATGACTGCCTTGCCAATGATCGATGCTGATGCATAAATACCTGCCTCATGGTCTGAAAACAGATGTTTGACGAGCACCATATCCGCCTGCGTCATCACAGCAAATGCAAAGTTTGCCAGCAAGATAGGCAATATATTGAGGATTGTAATATTGTCCGGAATATCCAGAATTCCTTTTTCATAATGCATATCCTTCCTGAGAGGGAGGTAAGTTATAAACCATATAGTTATACTCGCAAGGATAAGGCCAGCTATTACTCCGTTTACACTCAGTCCTGCAATGACAAGCGCCGCGCAGAAAAAGAATTTCATAGGGGCGCCCAATCCCATGCCTATGTTCATCCATTTAAAATCCTGAATCCCCTGCAATACCGCAATATTTATGAGAGGAGGGCTGAGGAACAGAAAAATAGCCCCTCCTAGAATTATAACCGGAATAACAGAAGGGGCGTTTATGTATTCTTTTACATAGGAAGATGCTGTCAGGAACAGAAGAAAACCTATACCGCCTGCGATCAAGGCAAAGTTATATGTTCTTCTGAACAATCCTCTTATTTTACCAAACTCTCCTTTTGCTTTATATTCTGCAGTCTGTTTGGAAATAACCATAAAGAGGGTGCCGAGCGGGACAGCCATCACCATAAACATGGCAAGCAGAGAATTCATTAAGCCGTATTCAATAGTGGTAAATAGTCTTCCCATTGTTATCTGGAAAGCGTAGTTGAAGACATTCCCCACCATTGACACTAAAAAAAGGAGGCCGCCTGCCTTTATCAATTTATCTGAAAAAATTGTTTTAAGCATTTTAAATTACATTACACCACTGTTCAATTGAAATATAGGAATAAGTATGGCAAGCACTATAAACCCGACAATAATTCCCATAATGAGAATCAAGACAGGCTCTAAAAGGCTTAATCCATTTTTTACATCTGCTTCAAGCTCCTGTCCATATGTTTCAGAAACCTTTAAAAGCACATCTCCAAGATTCCCCCCCTTTTCTCCAACAGTAATCGTATGTGCAACTACTGGGGGAATACTGCCCGCCTTCTTCATACTCATAGAAAGAGAGGCACCTCCTATGACATCCTGAATGGCATTATCTATTACCTTATTGAAAACTGCATGGTTTAAAATTCCTTTTGTCATCTCTAATGCCTTTAGCATTGGCACCCCTTCTTTCAAAAGGCTTCCGAGTGTCCTCGTCAGATTAGTGATATAAAATTGGCTGACAATTTTGCCAAGCCATGGTATTTTTAGGGACAGTCTATCTATTGTCTCTTTACCAGATGGTATTCTGATATATAATCTTGCCCCCCAACCAAGAACAATCATGCCAATAATTACTACAAACCAGTAGTATCTGATAAAATTTGTAACCCAGATAAGTATGAGTGTAATCCAGGGGAGAGTGCTTTTTGTATCTTCAAATATCCTCGTTATCTTTGGTATGACAAATATAAATAAAAAAGAGAGGACACAAATACCAACTAATGTCATAAAAAATGGATATATAAGGGCAGAACGGCTGTCCCTTATAATCTTTGCCCTACCCTCAAGATATTCTGAAAGCCGCAGCATCACCTTATCAAGAGAGCCGCTTGCCTCCCCTGCCGCAACCATCCCCCTGTAGATTTCCGAAAATATTCTCGGATAATCACTGAGGGCATTTGAAAGGGAGATACCCTCTGCAACCTTATTCTTGATGCCAAAAAGGATTGACTTAAGTCTGACATTCTTTTCCCCATCCGCCAATACATTAATGGCATCGGAAAGAGTTGAACCTGCCGTTAGGAGTGTGGCTAACTGTCTTGTTGTAAGAGCAAGCTCTTGAATGGATATACCTTTGCGGATATACCCATTAATCCCAATTTCAGATACCTCTCTCGGATAAAGCCCATCCTTCTTTAATCTTTGAATTGCATCCCTGATACTATCGGCACTTAGATTGCCGTCAACCTCAATACCGCTTCCGTTATATGCCTTATATCTGAATGTTGTCATACGAATATAAGTGTTAGTGTTAATGACAGTGTTAGCAAATAAAAACTACTGGACACTAATCACTGACACTGACACTTTAATTAATCTGTGTTACCCTGATAATCTCCTCAAGGCTCGTAATCCCTGCGGCTGCCTTTTCAAGACCATCGTTCTTAAGTGTTTTCATTCCCTTTGAGATGGCATATCCCTTAAGGCTTGATGAATCCGGATTTTTTAAGATAACAGAATGCATATCCTGATCTACAATAAGAAACTCAAATATCCCCGTTCTGCCATGATAACCACTCTTAAAACATCTTTCACATCCGACAGGTTTCCACAATTTTTGCACACTATATTGTTTAAAGGCAGATATCTCATCTGTTTGAGGAATATACTCCTCCTTGCAATATTGGCACAAAACACGGACAAGCCTCTGCGCTACTACAGCAGAAAGGGATGATGCGACAAGAAATCTCTCAATCCCCATATCAACAAGCCTTGTAATAGCAGTTGGGGCATCATTAGTATGAAGAGTTGAGATGACAAGATGTCCTGTCAATGAGGCATGGATGGCAATCTCTGCAGTCTCCATATCCCTGATTTCTCCAACCATGATAATATCCGGATCCTGTCTTAAGATAGAACGGAGCCCATTTGCAAATGTCAGCCCAATCTTCGGATTCACATTCAACTGCCCTATCCCCTTTAACTGATATTCAACAGGATCTTCCACGGTTATAATATTTCTTTTAGCAGAATTTATACGGTTTAAGGCTGAGTAAAGTGTCGTTGTCTTTCCAGAGCCGGTTGGTCCTGTAACAAGGATAATCCCGCTGTTTCTTGAAAGGAGTGAATCCATTATTTCAACCTGCTGAGAATTTAAACCTAACCTTTCAAATTCTATAATCCCCCCCTTACGGTCAAGGAGTCTTAATACAACCCTCTCGCCAAAAGATGTGGGGATAACAGATACCCTGACATCTATATCTTTTCCGGCAATAAGAAGTCTTATTCTGCCATCCTGTGGCAATCTCTTCTCTGCTATATCAAGTCCTGCCATGACCTTCACCCTTGAGATAGTCGCCTCCTGAATTGCCTTCGGCGGTGAGAGGACAGGAAATAAGACACCATCAACCCTGAATCTGACCTCAACTACCTTTTCATAAGGCTCAATATGAATATCACTTGCCCTCTCTTTCACAGCCTGAAAAAGGAGGGAATTCAGAAGCTTTATTATTGGAGCTTCATCTACAAGCTCAAGGAGGTCCTTCGGCTCCTCCCACTCTGTGGCAAGGGTATCAAGACTCTCACTGCTGATCCCGTCTATTACCTCCTGGGCAGAACCTGAGAGCCTGTCATAGAACCTGTGAATGACATTTAAGATACTCTCCTGTCGGGTAAAGACAGGGGTTACAGGGTTAAATAGAAATTTCTCTACATCGTTTAGGGCAAAAATCCCCTTTGGATCTGCCAATGCCACCAATACCTTTCCATTCTCTTTTCTTAAAGGTATAACGAGATTTCCCTTTGCAAATGAGAGGGGTATTCTTTCAATAAAGGCAGGGTCAATATCTTCACTATTAATTTCATCTATGTAGGAGAAACCGTGGGCTTTAATTATGCTTATAAGTTCATCCTTCATTTAGCATCATCTCCCCCTTTTTTTACCTCCTCCTTCTCTGAAACACCACCCTTAAATTTCTCCTCTGTCTTTTCTTTAAGGGTATCAAGTTCACTAAACTCTTTTATTATTGTCGGGGTAAGGTAGATGAGAAGGTTTATCTTCTGCTTCTGTGTTGAGGAGTATTTAAAGAGCCATCCTAATAATGGAATATCACCCAAGAGAGGAACCTTTGTTACATTCTTTATTTCTTTATCCTGTATCAATCCGCCGATAACTATAGTCTGCTCATTCTTCACAACGACTGATGTTTTTGCAGAACGCTTTGTAGTAATAATATCCCTTGCCTGTCCCCCTGTCTGAGAAGTGGGGGCAATTGCAGATATCTCCTGATATATGTCAAGCTTTACATAATCCCCCTCGCTAATCTGTGGCTTTATCTTTAAAGTAATGCCAACATCCTTTCTCTCAATGGATTGAAGTATTGGCTGGTTTGCAGTAGTTGTCTCCCTCTCAAATTTACTTAGAAAAGGGACATTCTCACCCACAATAATCTCTGCCTCTTTGTTATCACTTGTAAGTATATGCGGAGTAGAAAGAACATTTATGGCATCCCTGAACTGTTTAAGGCTGAAGAGGGCAGCAAAACCGGGGGCAGTCAGATTATATGATGAGCCATCTGCGTTTGTCACAGGGACAGTAACAAAATTTCCCATTCCTCCAATAGTCAATCCTGCCATCCCGCTTATTACATTCTGGACATCTGTAGAATCAACACGCCCCACTCCACCGATTGCCACTGGCTCCCCTTTATCATTCTTTGCAGATGCCCTCCATCTTGTCCCAAGATCAAGTGCCTTATCTATAAAGACCTCAGTTATCATTGCCTCTACAAAGACCTGCCTTGGCCTTCTGTCAAGTTTTTTAATTACCTGCATAAGGGTTTGATAATCTTCAGGGGATGACATGATAATGAGGGAGTTGGTGGCCTTATCAGGGGTTATAGCAAGCCTGCCGCTAAATTCCGATACCATCTGTGATGGGGGTGCCCCTGGCTGCGGTGGTGCAGACCTTGTCAACCCTTCCAAAACCTTTGAAATCTCGGCAGCTTCAGCATTTTCAAGATAATAGACATTAATTCTGGAAGATGTCTCTGGCGGAGGGACATCTAATATAGCAATAATCTTTTTATAATCTTCCCTTTCATCGGAAGGTCCTATGAGAATAATAGCGTTTAGCCTCACATCAGGGATTATCTTCCCTTCAGATGGACGGGGCGGCTGTCCTTGAGGCGTCCCGCCTCCTTTATGGCCGACACGAACCCGCTGTCCCCTTTCTTTTAATATTCTGCTGACAGCCTCTGCCTGTGCATATTTAAGATAGACAATCTCAGACTCATCCTGTTCAGTCTCTTTATCAACACCCTTCAATATCTCCAATATCTTTTCTATATTGAGGGCATTATCTACCACAAGGAGAGAATTCCCCGGACCAAAGGCTGAGGCATAGCCATCCTTTGAAACAAGGGGCTGGATAAATGTAATAGCATCCTGACTGGCTATAAAATTTAATGGAATGAGTCGGACAATATAGGTTTCATTTACCTTTACCTTTTCTGTCTCCCTTACTATCTCAGTTCCGCTTTGCCTCGCCATTGCTGATGGGATTATCTTATAAGCATTCCCAGTAGCAATAAGAGTAAATCCCTTTAGCTCTAACAGAGATGTAAAAAGATTAAATGCCTCGTCTGTGGAAAGTCTTGATGGCGCAATTACTGTAATCTTTCCCTTTAGCCTTTCATCGTAGATAAAATTTTTTCCGGTCAGTTCACTTATAAATTTAACAAGTGTAGATATATCCACATCAACAAGATTTATTGTAATCTTGTTGTCCTTCTTAGAGATTTCAATAGGTTTTTCCTTTGAAGCCTCCTTTGGCATCTCCTCGGCAAATGGAGACCCTGTTATGAAAATCAAAAAAAGGATTATGAATATTTTAAAGACTATTTTCATATTTCACCTTATCTGGTAATTAAAACTTACCTTCTGCCCATCCCTCATCAGGTCAAGGTGAACCCTGCTCTCGCCCTTGATGCCAGAAATAACCTGAATAGCTTTCTCAGGAGTATCTATATCATAATTATTAACCCTGATAAGGATATCACCGTTCTTAAGTCCAATTGCATCAAAAATACCTCGGGGTTTTATCTCGGTAATCCTGAATCCCTCTACCTTCCCCTCTATCACATTTGGAGTAAGCCTTGCAGCTGTCAATACCTGACTCATGTCCTCCATAGCCTTAAATACTGCACGCTGATCAATTACCCACTCTTTTTCCCCTACCTTTTTAGACATGGGGGATAAATCTGCATATCTTTGAGGGGCTGGCCGATTGGGAGACGGAAGAACATGTATTTTCTCTTCATCTATTATATTAAAGGATAGTTCCCTTGTGCCACTGATAAGCAAAGCCTTATCCTTATCCACATTTCTTAAAACACCTGTATCAAAAACAAGCTCACCTACTTTAAATATCTCTTCCTTTTTATCGCTTTTTGTCTCAAATATGGCATAACCCTTCTTCCCGATTATAGTCCCCCTCAGATACAGGTTGCCATGGTTAACATCCTTTCCATTATCAACTCCCTCTCCTGAAATATCCTTATTTAAATCTATCAGAGTAAGTCTGCTTTGTGAAGAAGGAAATATTTCATTTTCTATAATAGATGCATAACTTTGAATATTATTTTGAATAGGCTTGTAAACAGCAGTCGAATTTTTTATCACCTCTTTTTCTTGAGGATTATATTTATAGATAAGATAACCTCTGATAATTAAAGAAGAGATAGGAAAAATGAGGAGCATTAAAAATATATTCAAAAACTTAAGTCCCTTTATCATTTAATAATCTAAAACCCTCTATTTTTCATTATTATAATCAAATTCTTAACAATATTTCAAGGGGATAGTGTTGATTCCTCATTTAATTATGGTATAGTAACAGCCATAGTAAGAAAGGTAAAGGGGAAAATGAAATTGTGAGACACGGCTTACAAAAAAGGGGGGGTTGTGGAAAAGAGAATCAGGGTTATTGCAAGGGTTAAGGAGGGTCAGGCAGAATCTAAAGATATAGTAGAAATAAGATGTAAATCAAAAGAGATATTTTATGCAAATAACCCAGATACTGAATGGTATAAAAAGAATATCCCTTGTATGGATGCATGCCCTGCAAATACCCGCATTCCTGAATATCTTGACTCTATATCCCGTGGAGATTTTGATAAGACTTATCTTATAAACAGGATTGATAATGTCTTACCGCATACACTCGGAAGGGTATGTTCCCATCCATGTGAGACAGCATGCAGACACGGTTTTGAAGGGCTCGGAGACCCTGTATCAATCTGCTGGCTAAAGAGGGTTGGCGGAGACTATAAGAGTAAAGAGAAGATAAAATTACAAGGGATAAAGAAAAAAACAGGTAAAAATGTTGCAGTTATTGGTGCAGGTCCGGCAGGGCTTGCATTGGCAAACGATTTAGCCCTCATGGGACACAATGTAACTGTATATGAGGCACTCCCGACTGCTGGGGGTATGCTCTACAGCGGCATTCCTGCCTTCAGACTCCCGAGGACTTTAATACAACAGGAAATAAAAGACATTACAGACTTGGGTGTAGAGCTTAAATTGAATACAAGAATTGGGAAGGAGATAACCCTTCAACAGCTAAAAGAGGGGAATGATGCAGTGTGTATTACAACAGGATGTATGGTGCCTGTAAGATTAAATGTTCCGGGGGAGGATTATCAGGGGGTAATATCAGGGCTTGATTTTATGATGCAGGTCAACACCGGAAAACTGAAAGGTTTAAGGGGGACTGTGGTTGTAATCGGCGGAGGGTTTACTGCAATGGACTGCTCAAGGACTGCCTTGAGACTCGGTGCGGAAAAATCAATAGTGCTTTACCGAAGGACAAGAAACGAGATGATGGTGGATGAGAGAGAATTAAAGGAGACATCCCTTGAAGGTGTAGAATTCCAATTTCTTGTTGCACCGGTAAAAATAATATCAAAAGCCCGTGAAAGGGTATCTGAGATAGAATGCGTTAAAAACAAATTGGGTGAGCCGGGGGCAGACGGAAGAAAGAGACCTGTTCCAATAGAAGGCTCAAACTTTAAGATAAAAGCAGACTGGATTATACCTGCAGTCAGCCAGCAATCAGACCCATCACTCCTCCCTTCAAAACTAAATATAAAAACTGAAAAAGGCATGGCAGCAGTTGATAAGAAGACATACATGACATCTGAAAAGGGAATATTTGCATGCGGTGATTTTATATCAGGGCCAAGAAACATAATAAGTGTAATAGGCGAGGCACATAAGGTTGCCAAAGCTATAGACATCTATCTGATGGGGCTGGAGAGGGCAAGAGAAAAGGTTACACAGACAGTCTACAAACAACGTGGAATGCGGAGTATTGCCCAATGGAAGGTAAGCAATCAGGATATATATGATGTAATCCCAAGAAAGGAAATACCATCGCTGAAGAAGGAGCAGAGGACTGGTCTGGAAAAAGAAGTGGATTTAGGATATAGAATGGAGACAGGGGAGATGCAGGCGGACAGGTGTTACCTATGCAATCATAATATTCAGATAAATGGGGATGAATGTATTCTCTGTGCAAACTGTGTAGATGTATGCCCCTATAACTGTATAAAGATGGCAAGAAAAGATAAAGTCATGGTTAAAAATGGGGGGGATTACAAAAGCGAGAACCTCAATGTCTTCTATATGCTCATTGACGAGGAAAAGTGCATAAGATGCGGACTCTGTCTTGATGTATGCCCAACCGCATGTCTCTATATGGAAAAGTTTCAATTTGAAAAAGAGTATGTTGAATAAGAAAAGGGTTCAGGGAAAAGAAAGAAATCCCTAAAGTGATTGATATTCTTAATATACCATCCTACTTAAGACCAGTTGCCTTATCCCTGTTGGTTATTCTGATGAAGAACCTCTTCCACCATTGAGGGTCTCAAAAGACAGTGTAATAAAAATAATAAAATAACCCGAAAGAGGAAAGGAAAGTGTTACACAAAAACAATGATAATGAGGCAAAGCCCTATGACAATCACCTAACCTTGTCTGAAAGAAGTCAACTTCTTAATTGCTTTTTAAGTCTCTCAATATTCTTTACTGGTGTTGGGTCAATGCCGTTGAGTATAGCAAGATAATAGCTCACAAAATCTCCAAGGTATATGAGTGAAAACATCCTCGCCAATCTACCATTCCCTTTTCCCCATACTTCTCTGATTCCTCCGACCCTATCACTTAGTATTGTCTTTGTAATCTCTATTTGTCGGGATATATTTTCAGCCTCATCTTCACTCCTTAAAATGACGACAAAGAAATTATGCCCAAGTTCATGATTCGTATCCCACCCCTCAATCTCATTATGATTAAGCTCCGGGAATACATTATAAAATGCTGGAATCTTGCTGTTCTCATTAAACTGATTCTTCCAGCGAATGGCTATTGAATCAGTAAGCCCATGAATACCGTATAACAACGGTATCTTCCCATGAATATCCAGTGCCAATCTCTTTGCATCATTTTCAGCTGACTCAGGTGAATAGCCTTTTGATAATATTTTTATCAACTCAATTGTCTCTAAAATATCTGTCTCCTGTCCTTCAATAAATCCCATCTTTTCCATCATGATAAGTAAGGGTATGAATATGTATCCAATAGATTCCCTCGGCTGTCCTCCGCCTTCAATTTTTATAATGGGGATGCCTTTTCTACTGCAAAATTCTTCTATAACTCCCCCACTTGTAATCGTTATTATTTTACTCCCTTTTTCATTGGCATATTTAAGTGATGACAATGTCTCATCAGTATTTCCTGAATAACTTATGACAATTGTAAGGGTTTTTTCATTAACAAATAGCGGGAGAGAATAGCCCCTGTTTACGATAGCAGGTATTTTAAGATTTTCCCTGAGATATGAGATTAAAATATCACCGCCTGCCGCCGAACCGCCCATTCCGCTTATAACTATATTCTCTATCCCCTCTGAATAGAATGGGACATCAAGTCCATCAATAAATCTTTTTGCCTTTTCACATTGATTGGGGAAGGCAATCAATCTCTTCCACATCCCCGACTTATCAATCTCATTTATTAATTTTAAATCATCCAACTGGTGCATAAAAATAATATAACATAATTGTTTTGAACTCACACATCAAATATTATCCTCACCTGCAATGTCTCTCTGACCTTTTCAATCTTTAGATTATGGTATGTAGCGGCCTTTACACCCGATAAAAGCTCATGTTTTTCAGGGTCATATATCTCGCCATGAATATCAGCCTTTAAACTATTATCATTTAGATAATTTATATCAAACCTCTTGCCAAGAAATCCTCTTGTATCTTTGATATATATTATTTCATTCAGCCATTTTATAAGCAGTCCCTCCCTGTCTTTCGCAGTTATATTGATAGCAGTAGATTCTGATTCAGCAATGCCCTTTGTATCAGCCATCAGGGACATCAATCCCTCAGCGGCATTGGAGAATAGGTTTTTTAAATCCTCTCCATAGGCAATGATGCCAAGGTCAGCAGTTGCATCAATCTCTTCAAATTTTTTCTTCAACATAGTATTTAGCCACGGACAAACACGGACTTAACACCGTGAAGATAAGAAGATGAGAAGTTAAGGAGTCATGAGGTTTAGCAATTTTCATCTTCCAATCTTCTTATCTTCTCAAGTTTTTGTTTTGATTTTGTCAGTGAAAGTCTGTGGCAAAAATAAGAGGCAATGAGAAATGGCGGGGACGACGGGGCTCGAACCCGCAACTTCCGCCGTGACAGGGCGGTGCTCTAACCAATTGAACTACGTCCCCAATGTTGAATTTAAAAATATCAGGTAATTTGATTTTAGTCAAGATTTTATTTATGGTAGAAATGAACGGATTATGTTATATAAAATAAATTATGTTCAAAGGCTCTTATCCGTGGTTTGTAAGAAAAGACCTTGATGGTTTTTTCGGACTTGCAATAGACAATCTCATACAGCTGATGCTGATTGTCACCCTATCAAAATTTGTCGCAGGAATGCCTGATAGTCTTATATTCGGCTATATCCTCCCCGGTGCCGCACTATCCATTATAGGCGGTAATATCTTTTACTCCATACAGGCAAGGAAGTATGCCATAAAAACAGAGAGAGACGATGTAACAGCGCTTCCATACGGGATAAATACAGTAAGCCTCTTTGCATTTATATTTTTCATAATGGGTCCTGTGTATCAGGAGACAAAAGACCCTGTTTTTGCATGGAAAATCGGGCTTGTGGCATGTTTTTTCAGCGGTGTGATAGAGACTGCCGGCGCCTTTGTCGGCGGCTGGGTAAGGAGGGTAACACCGAGGGCGGCACTTCTATCCACACTTGCAGGTATTGCAGTTACCTTTATATCAATGGAATTTATCTTCCAGATATTTGCAAAGCCGGCTCTTGCCCTTGTCCCTATGGCAATCATCATATTTTATTATATGTCCCATGTAAAACTACCCGGAGAATTTCCCGGCGGTCTTCTTGCAATTATAATAGGGACAGTAACGGCATGGGTATTGAATTTTTCTGGCATAAGCGGCTATTTTGAGCCTGACTGGAGTAAGGGGGTTAATTTTAACCTGCATATACCTATACCTGTTATTGGGGATATCTTCAGCATGCTCGGAAGCGAATATGTATGGCGTTATATGTCTGTAATTATACCAATGGGTCTTTTTAATGTAGTCGGGTCTCTCCAGAACCTTGAGAGTGCCGAGTCGGCTGGAGATAAATATGATACAAAGTCATCACTCCTTGCAAATGGAATAGGGAGTATTGCCGCATCATTTCTCGGAAGCTGTTTCCCTACAACTATATATATCGGCCATCCGGGGTGGAAGGCACTCGGTGCAAGGACAGGCTATTCTATATTAAATGGCATCTTTATTACATTTATATGTCTTACAGGGACAATGGATACTGTTCTAAGGATAATACCAATTGAGGCAGGCGCCGGCATCCTCCTCTGGATAGGCATGATTATTGTTGCACAGGCGTTTCAGGAGACCCCGAAACACCATGCCCTTGCTGTTGCAGTCGGCCTATTCCCTGCACTTGCGGCATGGGGGCTTAATATGGTGGATGCAGGGTTAAGGGCAGGAGGGACAAATCTATATACCGCAGTTGGCAAAGGCTCATTTCAGGGTATTATACCGATTAACGGTGCAATATCTTTGAGCCAGGGGTTCATATTTACCTCAATGATACTCTCGGCAATGTCTGTCTTTGTAATAGAGAGGGAATACTGGAAGGCGTCAATCTGGGCATTAACTGCCTCCGTCCTGTCATACTTTGGGATTATCCATGCCTATTCACTGACTAATCTGGGCATTGGTAATAGATTTGGGTTTGGTGCTGCTATGGAATTTGCTGTATGCTATGCAATAGTATCTATATTTCTGATGGTATTATATGCAAGGGATAAGAATAACCCATAGCCTCCCTTCCTAAAAATGCTTAACCCTGCTTAATTTATGCTTAATTGATTGACAATTGGCATATTTTTTGATAAATATATACATGCTTGCGGGCGAATAGCTCAGTTGGTAGAGCACTGCCCTTACAAGGCAGGGGTCACAGGTTCGAGCCCTGTTTCGCCCACCATTGAAGTCTAACCTCTACCTCAAAATATAACCATGAATTATTCTAAGTCAGTTTTTATAGTTTTTTTAATTTTTATGATGAGCAGTTGTTCTGTCAAAGAGGCAAAGACAGATTTTGAACTTTTGAGTGAAGGGCAGAAGAATTTTGCAAACAGGAGGTTTGACAGGGCTGAAGAAAATTTTAAAAAACTGCTGGACGACCATCCTGACAGCAAATTGAGGATACATGCAATGATGGGATTAGCGGATTCTCTTTTCAGGGCTGATAAGTTTCAGGAGGCGGCTTTTCAGTATAAGGAGTTTTATGAACTATATCCTATTCACAAGGACACCCTAAAAACCCGTTTTTATAGGGGGATGTCTGAATTTAGCGAAATGAAACCTGCGGACAGGGACCAGACATTTACAAAGAATGCCCTTGAGGAATTTAAAAAAATCGTCTCAAATCCTGATTATGTAAACAGCCAATTCTATGAGGTATCTGAAAAGAAGATAGAGGAATGCAAGAGGGTATTGGCTGAACATATATTTTTTATAGGCAAGTTTTATTTCAGGACAGCCTCTTATCAATCGGTTATAAGCCGGATGAACAGTCTGCTCACGGAATATCCCGACGAGCCTTATGAGGATGAGGCAATATATTATCTCGCAGAATCTTATTACAGAGAGGATAGCTTTAAAAATGCATTGGCTGAATTTGAAAGGCTTAAAGAAAAATATCCAACAAGCAGATATTTTAATACAGCAACGGTTAGAATTGCCGATATAAAAAATATAGAAAAAATGGCAAAAAATGACAACCAGTAGGAAAGAGGGTTATTACGAGTTTGATCCGCTGTGGGCATATCTAAAAGATATAAGCAGTATCAAACCACTAAGCGGCAAGGAAGAAAAGATTCTGGCGGCAAAAGGAGACCAGAGATCATTGAATGAACTTGTAAGCCGGAATCTGAAATATGTTGTAAGTGTTGCAAACAGGTATAAGGGATGCGGTTTATCCCTTTCAGATTTGATAAATGAGGGGAACATAGGCTTGATAGAGGCGGCAAAGAGATTTGACCCGCAGAAGGGCGTAAAATTTATAACTTATGCTGTATGGTGGATAAGGCAGTCTATACTACATGCACTTGCAGAGCAGGCAGGAAGTGTCAGGCTGCCGATCAAACAGGCTGGACTCCTGTATAAAATCAGTGCAAAATATAGAGAGCTTTTTCTATCTTTAAAGAGAGAGCCAACAAGTGAAGATGTTGCAAAGGTATTAAATATTTCTCTTGAAGATGTAGAGTCTGTGATGAGGGTTTACAGATTTCATCTGTCTCTTGATACGCCATTGAAGGAGAATGAAGATACAAGTTATCTGGATATGCTTGCATCATCAACTGAGCATCCGATGGATGAAGACATCCTCCTTTTGTCATTAAAAAAAGAGATAGAGGGGCTTTTAAGCGAGCTTAGTCCTCGCGAGAAGAGGATATTAAAAATGAGGTTTGGGTTTAGCAAAGAACCGATGACACTGGAAGAAATAGGGAAAAAGATTGGGTTATCAAGGGAGAGGGTAAGGCAGATAGAAAAGAGGGCAAAGAGTAAGCTGTTTTCAAAGGCCAAGACAAATGATGTAAAAGATTATCTAAATTAGAAAGGATGAAGAAAATGAAATTAATATTTTCATTGATTATTGTTTTTACGCTGGTTTTTTCAGGCAGATGTTATGGCGATCTGTATATGTATGTGGATAAGAATGGTTCTATCTTTTTTACGGATGCACCTACGCATAGCAAGTATATAAAGATAAAAGAAACGGCTAAAAAAGAAGAGAAGAAGCAGAAGACAGAATCTTCTGACTCTCTGGCAGCCCGCAAGATACAGGTAAATAAAGATATACTGTATAGAAAAATTCAGCATACTGCGAGTAAACACGATGTTGACCCTGACCTGATATGGGCAATAATAAAGACTGAATCCAATTTCAATTCTGAGGCAATTTCCCCAAAAGGTGCCAAGGGATTGATGCAGCTTATGCCGGCAACGGCAAGGGCTTATGATGTATCAGACCCCTTTGACCCCTATGATAATATTAAAGGGGGAATAAGATATATGAAGTATCTGCTCATGATGTTTAATGGTAATGTGAGACTCTCACTGGCTGCCTATAATGCCGGCGAGCATAAAGTTTTATCCTATAAAAGAAATGTTCCGCCATTTTCAGAGACGGAGAATTATATAAGCAGGGTTCTCACATATTATAATTATTTTAAATATAACAAGAGCAAATACGGAAATAATACTATCCTTGAGGCAGTAAAGACCTCTGCTATTATCCAGGATTAGCACTTGTTTATACACAATTCATGACATATCAGATAAAATTACCCATATTTGAAGGTCCCCTTGACCTCCTCCTGCACCTGATAAGGGAGCATGAAATAAACATATATGATATTCCGATTGCCTTTATAACAAAGCAGTATCTGGAGTATATTGAACTTCTGAAAAATCTCAATCTGGAGGTTGCAGGAGAATTTTTGGTTATGGCATCAACCCTCATTCATATAAAGTCAAGGACACTCTTGCCAAAATCTGAAGTAAGTGCCGATATGGAAGAAGAGGGTGACGACCCGAGGGAGGAACTCGTAAGGAAACTCCTTGAGTATAAAAAGTATAAGGAGGCGGCAGGATTGCTAAGGGATAAGGAGATAGCCTGTAAAAATGTATTCACGAGAAAGGCTGAGAGCGAGATTCCAGATGAAGGCGAGCTATTGATTGAGGTAAGTATATTTGACCTTCTGAGTGCGTTTAAAAATGTAATAAAGAATATAAAGGAGAGTGATACATACGAAATTTCTGTGGATGAGGTTTCGGTTACTGAAAGAATAAACTACATAATGGAGGCGTTGGGTAACTCATCCTATATCTTATTTGAGTCGCTCTTTTCCGATATGACACGGAAGATGGAACTTGTAGCCACATTTCTTGCCCTGCTGGAACTGATAAGGCTTAAACTTATCAAGATTCAGCAGACAAAAAGATTTGGAACGATAAGAATCTTTAAGACAGTGGAGGAGACTAAAAATGGACATGAATCCAGCACGGTCAATAATTGAAAACATACTTTTTATAGCCGACAGCCCCATCACAATTGAAAAGATAGGCGAGGTATTCAATGGGGAAATGAATAAGGGTGAAATAAAGAAGATAATGGACGAACTTAAGACAGATTATAACGCGCGTGGTATCCAGCTTGTGGAGATAGCTGAAGGGTATCAGTTATGCACAAGGGAAGAATATGCTGAATGGATAAAGAAATTTTATAAGATTGACAAGGGTTCAAAGCTCTCCCAAGCCTCTCTTGAAACACTGTCTATTATTGCATACAAACAGCCGATAACAAGAGTAGAATTAGAGGAGATAAGGGGTGTAGATTCAGGCGGTGTTGTAAGGACCCTGCTGGAAAAAAATCTTATAAAAAATATGGGGAGGAAAAAGGTCCCCGGCAGACCTATGATGTATGGGACTACAAGGAAGTTTCTTGAATATTTTGGATTGAAGAGTCTATCAGATCTTCCAACACTTGAAGAATTTAAAGATGATATTCAGAAGGGAGATATGTATATAAAGGAAGAAAGGGCTCAGGGTGAATTAAGCCTCCAGCAGAAGATTCGTCATGAAGAGTCAGAGATTTATTCCGAGTCTGATGAAGCAGAAGATATTGATAACAGCAGCGGTGGGCAGGGTGAATCAGATGAAAGAGAGTAAAGATAGTGGAAACCTCATAAGGCTCCAGAAGATTATATCACAGGCAGGCATTTCATCCCGCAGAGAGGCTGAGAGATTAATACTTGAAGGGCGGGTTTTGGTAAACGGCAATGTAGTCAAAGAGCTTGGTGCAAAGGCAGACCCGCAGACAGATGATATAAGGGTTGATGGAAAAAAGATTAGGGAGTCAGGTCAAAAGGTTTATGTATTATTAAATAAACCGAAGGGCTGTGTTACAACAGTAAAGGATGACAGGGGGAGACCCACTGTAATAGACCTGCTTAAAGGGATAAAGAAGAAGGTCTATCCTGTGGGGAGGCTTGATTTTAATACCGAGGGCATCCTTCTTCTAACAAATGACGGAGATTTTACCTACCGCCTTGCACACCCGCGCCATAAAATTCCAAAGACATATGCAGTAAAGATTAGCGGTATCCCGACAGAGAAAGAATTAAGAAAGCTATCTGACGGTGTTGTGGTGGTTAAGAGAAAGACAGCCCCTGCACAGGTAAAACTTGACAGGACAACAGGTAATAATAGCTGGCTAACTATCACCTTGCATGAAGGGAAAAAAAGGCAGATTAGGAGGATGTGCGAAATCATAGGCCATCCGGTTATAAAGTTAAAAAGGATAAAATACGGATTTTTGGAATTGGGAAATTTAAAACCAGGTGAGTATCGAAGTTTAAGTAGTCAGGAAGTAAAAAGATTAATGGAGATGGCAGGGAGATGAGATACAGTATGCAGTATGCAGTATGCAGTAGGCAGCTCACAATAGGCAGATTATTACTGCTTACTGTTTACTGCCTACTGCTTACTGCTTCTGGGAGTGAGGCTGCGAAACCGCGTCTATCTACTGCTATTGTTGAAGGAACTTCGTCTGTAACAGATGGAGACCTCACATTGGCAAAGGATATTGCAATTAAAAATGCGAAGAGAAGTGCAGTTGAGGATATTGTTGCAAACTTCATCAAAGAAATAGAGGGGGTGGAGATATATAAGGAGAGTCTGGAGGAGAATATATACAATAATTACGAGAACTTCATCCAGAGTTATAAGATACTCGGCGATATTCAGGATAAAGATACTTATAGTATAACCATTGAGGTAAACATCTTTGAGGATAGTATCAAAAAGAGGCTCCTTTCATTAGGAATAGCTTCTATTAAGCATGATAACAGGAAGATTCTGCTTATAATTGATGAAAAGACAAATATATCTTTTGCGGAAGATAGTTTTTTGTTCCTTTTTTCCATATCAGAAGATGTCATTTCCAAAATGCTTGTGGACGCCGGTTTTGAAGTTATAAACAGGAGCTTTGTAAGAAATAAGATTGATTTAAAGGATTTAAAACAGGCTATAACAGGCGATGGCAAGATTGTATATAGCATAACAAAACCCTTCAATGCAGATATAGTGATACTCGGAATAGCAGGGGTGAAGGCTGAGACAGGAGGAGTAAAGGCAGAATTAAATACAAAGGTATATTCTGTAAAAAAAGAGGCACTAATTGGTGAAAGAAATGAAATTACAAATGTCCTTACAACCGATAAGGCAATTGGAATTGCTCAATCCCTTCGTAATGCCGCAGATAAGGTTGCACCTGTCCTTATAGATTTTATCAAGAAAGAACTGGAGGGTTAAAATAAGTAGGGTGGTATTTGCCCGCAGTCACAAGTCTGATTTGAATAAAATTAAGGTTCATTCGTAAAAAAGTTGACATGCTCATTTAAAATCTGAAATCCTAAATTCTAAACAATACCCAATGACCGAAATCCAAATGTTCAAAACAAAGGTTTAGAATTTAATTTAGCCTTTAACCTAAAATACGAAAGACCCAAAATAAATAACAAACTAGTATGAATCTAAGGCCGAATGAAATTTTACAAAAATTGGATAATGGGGAAAGGTTATGCAGGATTGAAGGATTACGAGATTCATCTTCAAAGGCATTCTTTATAGCCCGCCTTTACCAAGCTACATCCAAACCTCTTACCATAATTACAGCAGGGCAGGATGAGGCAGAGGGGTTACTTAGTGATATAAATATCTTCCTCAATTTAAACTCTGAACTCCAAACTCCGAACTCAAAACTCTATTATTTCCCCCCATGGGAGACCCTTCCCTATGAGCCTATCTCACCCCATAAGGACATTTCGGGTGAAAGACTGAAAGTTTTGAGTTCTGTCATAGAATCGGATGGGAAATTTATTTTGCTGACACCTGTTGAGTCTATTATTCAGAGGATTATTCCAAAAGATGTTTTAATAGATGCCATTTTAAAGTTTAGTGTGGGAGATTCACTTGAGAGAGATATTATCTCAGAATATCTTATAACCGGAGGATATAAAAACTCGGATATAGTTGAGGATAAGGGAGAATTTAGTATCAGGGGGGGGATACTTGATGTGTATCCGCCTGACTCTGACAACCCGTTCCGTATAGAATTTATGGGAGATGAGATTGAATCCATCCGTGAATTTGACTCAGCTACCCAGAGGTCAATAAAGGATGTGAAGGAGATAAAAATTGTCCCTGCAAGGGAACTGATAATTACAGAAGACAGAATACAGAAGGCAAAAGACAGAAATATTAAAATCATTACAGAGAGAATTAAAGCCGGATTATCCATCCCAGGAATTGAGAGATTGGCTCCATATTTCTATGAAAATATGGATACTTTATTTGATTATGTCCCCTCTGACGCAATTGTCATTTTGGATGAGCCGTCTTATGTCCATAAAAAGATAGAGGACTTTTGGCAGTTGATAGAGAAGGAATATGAGCAGTCTATACAGAGGAAAGAGTCGTCTCCCTTGCCTGCAAAACTCTATATACCGGAAGATGAGTTAAAGGCAAGATTAGAGGCAGGTATTACTATTCAATTGGCAACCTTAAGTCTTTCAGAGGAAACAATCCCCCCCCTCCCCCCTTTGCTAAAGGGGGGAATGGGGGAATTTGATATTAAACCTGTAGAACAATTTAAGGGGAATTTTGACCTGTTCTTAGAAGGTATAAATAAATGGTTAGGTGATGGATTCAGGATAATTATTATAACCCATACTGATGGGCAGGCTGAGAGGTTAAAGGAGATACTATCTGAGAATGAATTGGGAGCTGAGATTAAATGCGGAGTGTGGAATGCGGAATGTGGAATCAACTCCGAACTCCAAACTCCGAACTCCAAACTTATTATTATTGTTGGAAAGTTATCAAAGGGCATTGTTATCCCTCCTGAAAAATTGGTATTCATCACTGAAGAGGATATATTTGGACCGTCAAGAAAGTTAAAAAGAGAGAAGAGGGCAAAGAGGGAGAGTTTCAGTATAGGTTTGGGAGATTTAAAGATTGGCGATTATGTGGTTCATGTGGATTATGGAATAGGGCAATATATAGGGACAAAGGATATAAGTGCAGACGGGGTATTTGAGGAGTTTCTTGATATAGAGTTTGCGGATAGTGAGAAGCTCTATATCCCTATGGAGAAATTAAAATTTATACAAAAATATACAGGTAGCGGAGGCGTTACCCCCCCGCTTGATAAATTGGGAGGGACTTCGTGGGCAAAGACGAAAGAGAGGATAAAGAAATCCATAAGGGAAATGGCAAGAGACCTGCTCAAAATTTATGCCACACGGGAGATTGTCAAGGGTTTTGCCTTTACACCTGATGCACACTGGCACAGGGAGTTTGCAGATTCATTTGAATATATGGAGACAGAAGACCAGTTGCAGGCTATTCAGGATGTAATTGGTGATATGGAAAAGGATAAGCCTATGGACAGGCTCATCTGTGGTGATGTAGGGTATGGCAAGACAGAGGTGGCAATGAGGGCGGCATTCAAATCTGTATTTGACGGCAAGCAGGTTGCCTTTCTTGTCCCCACTACCATCCTTGCCCAGCAGCATTTCCAGACATTTACCGATAGGTTTCATTTGTTCCCGATGAAAATAGATGTCTTAAGCCGATTCAAGACGAAGAGAGAGCAGGAGAAAATCATAAAAGGGCTTGAAGAGGGGAGTATAGATGTTGTGATAGGAACCCATAGGATGCTTCAGAAGGATATAAAATTTAAGGATATTGGGCTGCTCATCATAGATGAGGAGCAGAGATTTGGTGTTACACATAAGGAGAAACTGAAAAAATTGAGAGAGAGTGTGGATGTCTTAACACTTACGGCTACACCGATTCCAAGGACACTCCATATGTCATTTATGGGTGTGAGAGATTTGAGCGTCATAGAGACACCGCCTCAGAACAGGCTTGCCATAAAGACATTTGTAAGACAATTCGGTGACGAGATTATAAAGCGGGCGATAATGAGGGAGATGGACAGAGAGGGGCAGACCTTCTTTGTCCACAACAGGGTGGAGAGCATATATCCTATGGCAAAGTATCTGCAGGGCATTATTCCAAATATCAGGTTAGGAATTATTCATGGGCAGATGAATGAGAGGGATATGGAAGATGTGATGCTCAAGTTTATAAACGGGGAGTATGATGTGCTTTTGTGTACTACAATAATTGAGTCGGGGCTTGACATACCTGCAGCAAATACAATCATAATTAACCGTGCCGATAAGCTGGGGCTGGCACAGCTCTATCAGTTGAGGGGGAGGGTCGGGAGGGAGAGGCACCAGGCATATGCATATCTACTCATACCGGGTGAGGAAGTCCTATCAGAGACTGCGAGGAAGAGGCTTTTGGCTATTGAGGAGTTAAGCGACCTGGGTGCCGGGTTTAAGCTTGCGGCGAGGGATATGGAGATAAGGGGTGCAGGAAATATCCTCGGGGATGCACAGTCAGGGCATATATCGGCAGTAGGGTTTGACCTGTACTGTAAGCTGATGGAGGAGACTGTCAAGGAGCTTAAAGGCGAGCCGCCGGAGGAGTCTATAGAGCCTTCTATGAGATTGAGCATGAAGGGGTATATACCCAAAGAATATATATCCGACCTTAATCAGAGGCTTGATATATATAAGAGGATTGATATGCTGGAAAGGGTGGAAGATGTCGGCAGATTGAAGGATGAGTTATTAGACAGATATGGCAGTATGCCCGAACCTGTTGATGTCCTTCTCTCCACTGTAGAATTAAAGATACTTTCAAAGAATCTCAAAATTGAAAAGGTGGATATGTCAGGGGATATAATAACCCTTACCTTTAACAAGGGGACACCAATTTCTGCTGAAAGAATTATGGAGTTTGTTAAAAAAGACAAACGGGGAATAAGATTTCTGTCGGAGGATACTATTCAGCTCTCCATTAGTAACGGCAACTGGAGAAAGAGGTATGCCGATATAAAAAATAACTTGCAGGTGCTCTTCACAGCGTGTTAATTTGAAAAAATGGATAGAAGACAGAAGACAAAAACAAGTAGTCAGTATGCAGTAGTCAGTATGCAGAAAAAGACTATATACTGCTTACTGCTTACTGCTTACTGCTTACTGTCTTTCACTGCTTGTCAGAAGGCATCGGAGCCTCCTCCTGTAAAAAAAGCGATAAAGATTGTTGCAGTTATAAATGACGAAAAGATAACAGAGGATGAATTTGAAAAGGAATTTTCAGTTTTAAGGAAGAAGCAGGATACAGACGATACGGTTGAGAGAGAACAGTTAAAAACACTCAGAAAGAATCTGCTGGAACAGTTTATTGAAAAGAGACTGCTTTTACAGGAGGTAAAGAGGTCAGACATATCAATTACAGACAGGGAACTGGATGGTGCGGTGAAAAAGATGACCGATGGTTATCCGCCGGGTGCATTGGAGGGGATGCTCAAAAATGAGAAAATCAGCATGGCGGAATGGAAGGGAAAGATTAGAGAGAATATACTCATTGAAAGACTTGTAGCCAATAAGTATAGGGGGAGTTTTGATGTCAGCGATAAAGAGATTGACTCTTATTATAAGTCCAATACAAAGGATTTTATAAAACCACTCAAAGTCCATGCCCTGCAGATTGTTGTAAAGAATGAGGAGGAGGCAATCAATGTCCGTTCAGAACTCCTCAGTGGAAAGGATTTTGAAAAAATCGCAAAAGAGAAATCCATCGGGCTTGAGGCGGAAAAAGGGGGGGACCTCGGTTTTTTTAGTGAGGGGCAGATGCCTCAGGAGTTTGATAGTGCAATATTTAAACTGAAAGTTGGAGAGATAAGCCATCCGGTTAAAACCTCTTACGGCTACCATATATTTAAATTGATAGAGAGGAAGGAGCCAAATAAGATAGACCCTGCTGAAGCAAAGGAAAACATAAGAAGGATATTAATAAAAGATAAATACGGGGAGGCATTGAAAAAGCTGATATCCTCCCTCAGAGATAATGCAAAGATAGAGATATATGAAGACAAAATATAGAAGTCAGAAGTTAGTAGGAGCTGTGTTTCTATTTTATTTACTGTTCACTGTATATGCTGATGCAAAGGTTATTGATAAAATTGCGGCGAGGGTGAATGGCGATATCATATTGATGAGTGAGGTCAAGGGAAAGAGTTTCATGGTTTTACTTGATATGCGCAGCAGGGATAAAGATTTAAAGGACGATGATATTTATAGAGTAGAGAAAGAGGTTTTAAATGAGATGGTTGAAGAGAGGCTCATGCTTCAGTTTGCCGAGGATAACAATATAAAGGTTTCAGATGAAGAGATAAAGTCAGCCATTGAGGATATAAAAAAACAGAATAGTTTTACAGATGAAATGCTGGAGAAGGAGCTTAATAAAGAGAATATAACGCTTAATGATTATAAAGAGAGATTAAGGGCTCAGATTACTGTTTCAAAGGTTATCAACTATGAGGTCAGGTCTAAGATTCAGGTTGATGAGAAGGATGTAAAAAAATATTATGATGAGCACCGAGACGAGTTTGCAACACCTGAAGAAATAAGGGTGAGGCATATAATGTTTGCATATAGTGAGGACATGGATAGCCAGAAAAAAGAGACCATAAAAAATAAGGCAGTTGATATTTTGAACAGAATCAGGCAAGGCGAAGATTTTGCCAGTCTTGCCTCTATGTATTCTGAAGATGCATCGGCAAAAAATGGGGGAGACCTCGGATATTTTACTAAAGGGAAGATGATAAAGGTTTTTGAAGACACTGCCTTTGCTTTAAAAAAAGGTGAGGTGAGTGATGTGATAAAAACATCCTTTGGGTTTCATATCTTAAAGTATGAAGACAGAAGGGAATCCGGCTTCAAGACACTTGAAGATGTTTCAAGGGAAATAGAAAGAAGGATTTTTAATGAGAAGATAAAATCTCTCAAAGATACATGGGTTAAGAAGATGAGAGAAAAGGCATTTATAGAAATACTTTATTGATACCTATGTTTTATCCGATTGCAGGAGCATTTTCCATCGACTGATATGTCCGTATTCATCAGATTGATTCTTTTCAATTGCCTTACGGGTATCCTCATCCCAACCTACTGTTTTGAGAAGTTCGTCATAGTGGTGGACAGCTTTTGTCTCTACCCAAATACCAGTCTTGAGAATTGCCTTACTGCCAATCAGGCGTGAGGAAAAACCAAATATAAAACCTACAATCCAATAGAACCACCTAAATTTACTTGGCCTCCAGCCATATTCAAAAATCTTGACCTCATAATCTTGATAGTGAGTCATCTCATTACACATTGCAGTGATTAATTGCAGATTAAGCTCACACGCCTTTTTCGTGATCTGAAACTTGTAGATATTGATTGCCATTAATTCCAGGGTATGTAAAGTGAGTAATCCCTTCTTGATGCCTTTCAATCTTGCTAAAGGCATCTCCTGCCCCCGCATCTTGAAATCCTCAATCCCCATCTGGGGTCGTATTATTGAGGTATCGTATCTATTTGTTACCTTTTGTTTGTGATTGTCCATGTCAAAATGGTAATAAATTATTCTTCATCGTATTAATATATTAAATCATCAAAAAGAGGTTGTCAAAAAGAAAAACTTTACTCGCTTCTTTTCCCCCTTGTTTTATGCTATCTTATGAGTAATTTATGGCTAACTTTTACCCACTCACTTCCACTAAGAGCTTTAATACTTTACTAAAATTATAATAATGAGACATTCGTTAAAGACAGGAGTCAGTTTTGGTTTAACCTCAGGGATAATTACAACACTCGGGTTGATGATAGGCTTACATTCCGGCACTCATTCAAAGGGTGTAGTGATTGGCGGCATATTGACAATAGCAATTGCAGATGCATTCTCAGATGCCCTCGGCATCCATATCTCAGAAGAATCGGAGAATAAGCATGATGCAAAGGAGATATGGGAGGCAACAATCTTCACCTTTATTTCTAAGTTTTTCTTCTCATTGACATTCATAATCCCCCTCCTCTTATTTCAGTTGTCAACAGCAGTTATTATCAGCATAGTTTATGGATTATCATTGCTAGGCATTTTCAGCCTGTATATTGCCAGAGAACAGCATATAAAGCCATGGATTATAGCCTCAGAGCATCTATTGATTGCATTGATAGTTATAGTCATGACACATTACATCGGGGATTGGATTGGCACAAGATTTAATCAATCATCCTGATTTTGATATATAAAGTTTGCAATCCTTGCAAAGTCTGAGATGCTGAGCGTCTCTCCCCTTTGAGAAGGTTTAATATCCGTTTTTTTAAAAACCTCTTCAAGAAATTTATCTGAAAAATTTAAATTTTTCAGATTGTTTTTAAGGGTTTTTCTCCTGTAGGCAAATGATGCCTTGACTATTTTTAAAAATAGGCCTTCATCTGCTACTTTGACAAAGGGCTCTTTTCTTAGAGTTATCTTTATTACAGACGAATTAACTTTAGGAGCAGGTTTGAATGCATATTTGCCTACATCCATTAGTTTATGAACCTCTGCCCGGTATTGGACAACAACTGATAGATTGCCGTAGTCTTTTGTTCCAGGGTTTGCAATTATTCTATCCGCCACCTCTCTCTGAAACATGAGAATCATGTCAATTATCCTTTCTCTATTTTCAATGAGCTTGAAGGTAATCGGTGTGGAGAGATAATAGGGTAAATTTGATACAACCTTAAATCTTTCAGGTATCTCATCATAGTTATAGGAGAGGGCATCTGCATTGATGATACTTATATTTTTATATGGCGAGAGTCTGTCTTGCAGGAAACTACAGAGCCTTTTATCTATTTCAATGGCAATAACCCTCTTTGACATCTCTGATAGTTTTGAGGTAAGTATGCCTCTGCCGGGACCTATCTCAACTACTGTATCATCAGGAGAAATGTTGGCAAAATCTATAATCTTTCTTACAACAGATTCATCAATCAGAAAATGTTGTCCGAATTTCTTTTTCCCGCCCATAGATTTTTTTAATTGATTTTTGGTGAAAAAGTCATTTTCCTTGTTGAATTTTCTTTTAATGATACCACACTCATAAAACTGACTCATATTATTATCATAGAGGGAGTCTAAAAAATCCGATTTTAATTTTTAATTAGCAAGACAAGATTTCTCAAAGGCAGGGTTTACCTCTTGCCACTGCATGAATTTTTATATATACTGTATCGTCTATGGAAATTCCAAGAGGGCTTAAGACTTATATGTATGACCAGTCTGCACGAAAAAGATGGGTGGAGGAGAGGCTGTTAAAAGTTTTCTTCCGTTGGGGCTTTCAGGAGATAGTTACACCTGCATTTGAATACCTTGCCACATTTTCTGAAGGTGAAAGCGGTGTGTCAACGGGCAGGGTGTTTAAATTTACTGAAAGAGGGACAGGAAAACTCCTCGCACTCCGTCCCGATATTACACCACAGATTGCAAGGACTGCCGCCACCCTCCTTAAGGATTCTCCAAAACCATTGAGGCTATGCTATTGCGGAAATGTATTCAGAAGTGCTGACCCGGGTTCAGGCGAAGGGCAGGAATTGTATCAGGGGGGAATTGAACTCATAGGGCTTGATTCTCCTGAAGCAGATGCTGAGACCATTGCAATTTCCGTAGAGTGTATAAAAGAACTTGGCCTTGATGGCTTCAAGATTGCTATAGGGCACATGGAATTTTTTAGGGGTATTCTCTCTGATGCCAAACTGAATGATGGTCTTCAGGAAGAGATAAAAATAAGGATACAAAAAAAGGATGCCTCTGGATTAGATGAGGTATTAAGCAGGTGTAATATCAAGGATAAAAAGAAAGAGAGAATAAAGAAAATCTTAACGCTTTTCGGTGGGAGAGAGGTAATTGATAAAGGAAAAGATATTGCTGACAACCCTGTTTCTCAAAGGGCAATAGATAATCTCAAGAAGGTTTATCAGATGTTGACTGTATATGGTGTTGATGATTCTGTATTGATAGATTTGGGAGAGATACGGGGTCTTGGCTATTATACAGGTCTTGTATTTGAGGGATTTATTAAGGGACTTGGTTCGGAGATCTGCGGAGGCGGCAGATATGACAATCTCCTTGAAAAATATGGTGCAAAAATACCAGCCACAGGTTTTGCAGTGGATATAAATAGTGTCATTGATGTCCTTGAAAAAGAGAAAAAGGGTAAAAGTGATTTTATGATTGACTATATTGTAATAGACTTTAGAGACGATAAAAAAATAGCTCAAGAAATTTCACATAGGTTAAGAGAGAGAGGATATAAGGTTGCAAGGGATATAATCAAGCGAGGACTTTCAGATTCTCTTAAATATGCTGAGAATATGAATATTGAAAATGCAATAATAATGGGGACAGGGGATATAAAAGAGGGAGAAGCAGTGATCAGAAAGATTTCAACAGGGAAAGAGAAAAAAATAAGGATAGATGAACTGTGAAATTCCGTGGCTAAAAATTATTGGGAGATTTTATGTCGGTAAAGGTTATAGTTGGTGCCCAGTGGGGTGATGAGGGGAAAGGAAAGATTGTAGATATTCTGACTAAGGATGCGGATATTGTAGCCCGCTATCAGGGGGGGCATAATGCAGGCCATACAGTGGTTGTAAATGATAAGCAGTTTATTCTACATCTGATTCCGTCGGGGATTCTCCATCCTGACAAGAAATGCATAATCGGAAACGGCGTAGCGGTTGACCCATCTGCACTTATCAATGAAATCTCTGAACTTGAGAAGAATGGCATCAATGTTAATGATAATCTCTTTATAAGCAAGAGGTCGCATCTCATAATGCCCTATCATAAGCTTTTAGATATGAGTCTGGAAAATATAAAGGGTGGGAAGAAAATAGGGACTACAGGAAGGGGCATAGGACCTGCCTATACAGATAAGGCAGGGAGGCTCGGCATTTATGTGATTGACCTGTTTGATAAAAAAGTTTTTAAAGAAAAATTGGAGCTTAATTTATCTTATAAAAATTTTATTATTAAAAATCTGTTTAAATCCGAAGTGTTTAATGTTGATGACATATTAAATGAATACATGGGTTATGCCGAAAAGATAGGGAGATATGTAGCTGATACAAAACTCATGATACGAGATGCCATTCAAAAAGGGGAAAGGGTGTTATGTGAGGGAGCGCAGGGGACTATGCTTGATGTTGACCACGGCACATACCCCTATGTTACATCATCAAGCACAACTGCTGGAGGGGCATGCACAGGACTTGGCATCCCTCCACAGAAGATAGACGAGGTAATTGGTGTTGCAAAGGCTTATACCACGAGGGTTGGAGAAGGCCCATTCCCTACCGAATTAAAAGGAAAAGAGGGGGGGCTATTAAGAGAGGAAGGCGGTGAATACGGTGCTACAACCGGTAGGCCGAGAAGGTGCGGGTGGTTTGATGCACTTGTTGTAAGATACGCAGGATGGGTAAACGGCATGAAGGCTATGGCAATAACAAAGATGGATGTTTTGGACAAATTCAAATATATATATATATGCACTGAGTATAAATATAAAGGAAGAGTTTATGCTGAGATGCCCGAGGAGATAGATATTATAGAAAATTGTGAGCCTGTGTATAAAGAGATGGACGGCTGGATTGAAAATACTGTAGGGATAACAGACTTTAAATTACTCCCTGATAAGGCAAAGAGATATATAGATGAAATATCAAAATTAGTTGGGGTTGATGCAACAATTATATCTACAGGTAAGAAGAGGAATGAAACAATAATAAAATAATAATAAAATTCCAAATATCAAATAATGACCAAATTACAATTTATCAATAATCAAACATAAATATTTTGGTAATTTGAACATTGGTCATTGAAGCTTATTTGGTGCTTGGTTATTGGTGATTGGAATTTGCTTATGTATATCATCTGGTCTTTTCTTGCAATTCTTTGTGCTGTTTCCTTCGGTTTTATCACAGGAATTTTCAACCCGGGCGAAAAGGTAAATGCCCTCTGGCTTATAACAGCCTCAGCCTGTTTCTTCGCCCTTGCCTATAGAATCTATGGCAGCTTTCTTGCTGCAAAGATTGCTGTACTTGATGATGGAAGGATTACGCCTGCTGTCAGATTAAATGATGGAAAGAATTTCCATCCGACTAATAAATGGGTGCTCTTTGGACATCACTTTGCAGCAATTGCAGGTGCAGGCCCCCTCATAGGACCCGTCCTTGCCGCCCAGTTTGGTTATCTGCCGGGTTTCTTATGGATTTTAATTGGCGCTGTTCTTGCCGGCGGTGTCCACGATTTTATAATACTCACTGCCTCTATCCGCAGGGAGGGACACTCCCTTGCACGAATTGCAAAGGATGAGATTGGTTATCTATCAGGAATACTTGCATCCATTGCAATAATATTTATTATCATTGTGGCACTTGCAGGGCTTGGGCTTGCAGTGGTAAATTCCCTTTATAACAATCCATGGGGGACATTCACTATAGGGATGACAATTCCCATAGCTATATTTATGGGGTTTTATCTGCAAAAGTTTCGCCCAGGCAATATAGGCGAGGTTTCAGTTATCGGCATTGTCCTTCTTATTGCATCAGTTATTTTTGGAAGATATGTCCCTGATTCAGCCATTTCCTTCATGTTTGACTTTGACAGGGGTACCTTGATTTATATTCTCGCTGCCTACGGCTTCACCGCATCTGTCCTTCCAATCTGGATGCTCCTTGCACCGAGGGATTATCTTTCCACATTTATGAAAATCGGGACAGTCATAATACTTGCTGCAGGTGTAATACTAATTGCACCTGAATTAAAGATGCCTCCTGTAACTTCATTTGTCCACGGCGGAGGCCCGATAATACCCGGGATGGTCTTCCCATTTGTCTTCATAACAATAGCATGCGGGGCAATCTCCGGATTCCACTCACTCATATCATCAGGCACGACCCCAAAGATGATTGAGAAGGAGTGCCATGCAAAACCAATCGGCTACGGGGCAATGCTCGTAGAGGGGTTTGTCGGTATCATTGCACTGATATCAGCCTCCATATTGATTCCGGGAGACTATTTTGCAATTAATACAAAACTCTCAGCAGATACATTATCATCAATGGGTTTCCCTGTTGAGAAGATAAATGAGCTGTCCCAACTGGTAGGCGTAAATGTAGAAGGGAGGCCCGGAGGGGCGGTCTCTCTTGCTGTCGGCATGGCGTCAATATTTTCCGCACTCCCCGGCATGAAAAGTTTTATGTCATACTGGTATCAATTTGCCCTTTTATTTGAAGCGCTGTTTATATTGACTACAATTGATGCAGGCACAAGGGTTGCCCGCTATCTGCTTCAGGAGATGGGCGGATATTTTTACAAACCACTGGGTGACCTGACATGGCTTCCGGGAAATATAATTATGAGCCTTGTCGTTGTATTTGCATGGGGATATTTTATTGCTACCGGAAGCATATCCACAATATGGCCCATGTTTGGTGTGGCAAATCAATTGCTCGGTATGCTTGCCCTCTGTGTAGGAACGACGATTATAATAAAAATGGGCAAGATAAAATATATCTGGACCACATTAATACCGATGGTTCTGATGTCTGTTATTACACTCACTGCTGCCCATCAATTATTCTGGGATTTCATAAAAAAGGGAGGGGCTAATCCAGCAGAGGCATTTACATTCCGTCTTGATGCGATACTCATGGGTATAATGGCTTTTCTTTCCGTTGTAATCGTTTTAGATTCTGTTATAAAATGGTATGGATATATTAAGTTACAAGTTACAAGTCACAAGTTACAAGTTACAAAATTCAAGTTGCAAGACAAAGCATGAGATTTGCAGCTTGCAACTTCTTGGGGGTTTTTATGAGTGGGAAGATTCCTATTACAAGAAATGGTCTTGAAAAGATGAAAGAAGAGGTAAAGAGATTAAAAAAGGAGGAGAGGCCTAAGGTAATTCAGGCAATTGCCGAGGCAAGGGCCCATGGAGATATATCAGAAAATGCAGAGTATGAGGCGGCTAAAGAGAGGCAGTCCCATGTAGAAGGCAGAATCAAATGGCTTGAGGATAGAATCGCAAGGGCGAATGTAATAGATACAGCCAACCATCCAAAAGACAGGGTTATATTTGGAGTTACTGTCTCACTTGAAGATTTGGATAATGGCGAAAAAATTAAATATACTATTGTTGGTGAAGATGAGGCAGATGTGGATAATGGAAGCATTTCTGTAACATCCCCCATTGCAAGGGCTTTAATCGGCAAACAGATTGATGACACTGCAAAGGTAATTACACCTGCCGGAGTAAGAGAGTTTATGATATTAGAGATAAGCTGACCAATCAAATACCATTATTTTTTCTCAAAGTTAAAGAATTTCTTTTATAGTTGGCTTATACTTTTTGTTTTTTGAAAAATATCTATTGAGGGAGATTAAAATAAAAACACTTACAAGAAAAAACAAACTGCCTGATATTACCGAGAGGATTTCTTCCCTTTTAAATAGTGGATATATTTTTGAAATCTCTCCCCCTACCCATGCACCTATTAATAAGAATATAACAGGCATTAAATATATTACAAATGTAGATTTTAACAAGGCACCTGCTTCAACTTCAAAACATATTCTGTCTCCGACCCTTGCATTTACAGGGTTAATAACCTCTATAATCATTGAAGCATTACTATCCGGTTTGCATGTATCTTTACTTGCACACCCTTCGCAAGAGGCGCTTCTCCTTGCCTCAACTTTTGCAAACTCTCCGTAAGTATCTATTACAACCCCTTCTTCTCTCATCCTACAGCAGTCTTTAGTTTAGACTCATCTAATAATTTTTCCATAAGGCTTGCATATTTCGGCTCTCCGTCATAATAATTTTCTATAGTATCAGTAGGACATTCCGGCACACATTTACGACAATTATCGCATTTAATCGAGTCTATGACAGCAAGGTTATTAATTATAGTTATTGCACCAAGCGGGCAAACTTTTTCACATTTCTTGCATACTATACAGCCGACACTGCAGTTCTTCCTCGTAACAGCACCCTTATCAAGGGAATTACATCGTATATGGATTTTATTGGATACAGGCAACATTTTTATTACAATTTTTGGGCAGTTAACAGCACAGAGTGTGCATCCTGTGCATTTCTCTTCATCCACAACAGGCAGATAATTATCATCTATCCTGATAGCATCGTATGGGCAGACCCTCTCGCATGTCCCAAGACCAAGACATGCATAAGCACACGATTTGTTACCCCCTGCAATCAATGTGGCTGCCTTACAGTCATTGACCCCTATATATCTAAATTTCTCCCTTGCCTCTTTCTTCCCCCCTTTACACATGATGACAGCTACTTCCTTTTCCTTTATGACTGCTTCAACACCCATTATATGGCTTACATTCCTTGTAACATCAGCCCCACCTGCTGTGCATGCGTTTGTAAGGGCATCACCCTTGATAATTGCCCTTGCAAGGCCGGCGCACCCCGGGAATCCGCAGGCACCGCAGTTTGTGCCGGGCAGAACATTAATTACTGCCTCTTCCCTTGGGTCTAATTTTACAAAAAATTTTTTAGACGCAAGAGAAAGGCTTATCCCGAATACAAAACCCAGAACTCCAAGTCCTAAAATTGCATATAACATATTAAAAATAATAAAAACTTAAACACGAATAGCACGAATGGACAAATTACACGAATAATATAAAGCACCAAATTCCAAGCATCAAATAAATTCCAATAACCGAAATTTCAAATTTCAGACAGTTAAGACATTTGGATTTGAAATTTGGATATTGTTTGGGATTTGGAGTTTGTAATTTAGAATTTATCCTATTTATTTGTGCCATTCGTATATTCGTGAAATTCGTGTTCTAAATGTTTATCTATGTTCTAATCATAGCCCAAACAAATGGGCGAAGCCCAAAAATGCCAGAGACATTATCCCTGCTGTAATGAATATAATAGGCGCTCCCTTCAATGCCTCAGGTATAGGTGCCATCTCTATCCTCTCCCTTAGACCTGCAAAGAGAATAATAGATAAAGTATAACCACCTGCTACACTTATAGAATAAATGATAGAATTTAAAAACCCAAGCCTATAATCAATTATGAGTATTGCAATGCCAAGGACTGCACAGTTTGTTGTTATCAAAGGGAGATATATGCCAAGTGCATTATAGAGTGCAGGTGCTGTCTTTTTTATATACATCTCCACCAGTTGAACGAGTGTTGCAATAACAAGTATAAATGAAGCTGTCCTTAAATATTCAATATTCAGAGGGACGAGAAGAAAATACCATATTATCCATGATGCCGCAGATGCTATTGTCAGGACAAATACAACAGCCATCCCCATACTCAAAGAAACTTCAATCCTGTTTGATACACCAAAGAATGAGCAGAGTGCGAGGAATCTTATTAGGACAATATTGTTCACCAATAAGGCACTCAAGACTATCATATACCATGTCATCTGATTATCTATCATAGCGTTATCCTTTATTTTTTGTCATCCATCTAACCCCTGCAATCATAAATCCTATTACAATAAATGCACCGGGTGGCATTATAAATACAAGGACAGGCTGGAAGTTAATGGAAGTAGATAGATTAAATAGCTCCCTCCCAAAAAATGTCAGTGTCCCATTTCCAATTAGCTCCCTTATAGCACCGAGTAAAGTTATAGCCATGGTAAAACCTATACCCATGCCAATTCCATCAATAAGTGAAGATTTTACAGTATTCTTAGATGCAAATGCCTCAGCCCTGCCGAGTATAATGCAATTTACAACTATGAGTGGTATAAATATTCCAAGAGATGCATAGAGTTCAACCATATATGCATGCATCACATAATCAACAATAGTTACAAATGTTGAGATTATAATTATAAAAACAGGAAGTCTTATAGAATTGGGTATAAAATTTCTAAAGATTGAAATAAGGAGATTTGATGAAATAAGGACAAAGGCAGTGGCAATCCCCATACCAAATCCATCATTCATAGAACTTCCAGTAGCAAGCACAGGGCATAAGCCTATCAGAAGGATAAGGACAGGGTTCTCTTTAAACAAGCCATTTGTAAATATTTTTATATTATTCATGCTTTTCCCCTTGACTCCTGACCCTTGACTCCTGACCCCTGACTTCTTTCATATACCAATCCCATCCTTCTTTAACGCCATTTGCTACTGCTCTTGAGGATATGGTTGCCGCAGTTATGGCATCTATTGCGCCTCCGTCTTTTTTTAATTTAAGCTCCTCTCCTTTTTCCCCTTTGAATTGGTTCTTGAATGAATCATGAGTTATCTTTACTCCAAGCCCCGGTGTTTCAGTCTGGTCAAGTTTAGTAATTGCAACAGAGGATATTGTGTCATCTTTGTTTATCCCAATTGTAGTATTTATTGGACCTGCATAGCCGCGGGGTGATACTTTGATTACAACACCTATTTCTTTTCCGTCTTTATCTATTCCAGACCATAGCTTTTTGTTTTTAATTTCCTTTTCAACGAAGTTTACAGCGGATGGAAGCACCTCTTGCCTCTTCTTTATATCGGATACCCTTACATTTTCATCTATCTTATTTTTTGTAACATTATAGACGGATGATAATGCACCGGCAGATATAACACATACAACTGTAAGGACTATCCCCATTTTTAATATTTCCTGCATACCCTCAGCCTCCAAACCTCCTCTGTTTTACATACTTATCAATTAATGGTGCAATCATGTTCATTAATAATATTGCAAAAGAGACACCTTCAGGATATGAGCCATGCTGTCTTATAACAACGGTTATAAAACCGCATCCTATGCCAAATATAATCATCCCCTTCTTTGTAATTGGTGAAGTTACATAATCTGTAGCCATGAAAAAGGCACCTAAGAATAACCCTCCGTTTAAGAGGTGAAATACAGGACTTGCAGTAGTTGTCGGATTTTCATAATGTGCGATTGTGCTGAAAATTCCTGTTGTGAGTATATAAGATAGAGGGACATGCCATGAGATAGTCCTCTTATAGATTAAATAAATCCCTCCGATTAGTAATGCAATTACTGATACCTCCCCAATAGAACCCCCGCGGTTTCCTATGAATAGGTCAAGCCAGTTTATATTTGTAACACTATCTAAAGATTTTGTTAAATCGTGTGAGAGTTGTATTGTTTTTATAGCAGTAAGGGGTGTTGCCTCTGTTACTGCATCAACACCACTGAATATTGGTGATGGCTTCGGGAATGTGGTCATCTGAATGGGCCATGATATGAGAAGAAAAACCCTTGCTGTAAGTGCTGGATTAAATACATTGTATCCAATCCCTCCAAAGAGATGCTTAACAAGTATTATTGCCACAAGAGAGCCGATTACAGTCCCCCACCATGGAAAGATGGAGGGAAGATTAAGTCCTAAGAGAAGCCCTGTCAATACTGCACTCTCATCAGAAATTGTATTTTCTTTTTTCGTAAGCCTCTGATAAATAAATTCAAAAAAAATAGAAGATGCTGTTGCGATAAACACTGTTGCTAAAGCAGGAATGCCAAAGAAATATATACCAACAGCAGTTGTAGGGATAAGAGCTATAATAACAGAGAGCATCAAATCCCTTACAGACTCATCTGACTTTATATGAGGGGAAGGGGTTAATAAGAATTGGGTTTCGGATTTTTTATCTTTTTCCATAAAAACATTTTAACCACAGATTAACACAGACAAAACACAGAAATTTATAAAAGAATTTAATCTGTGAAAATCTGTGGCTAATTATTTTTTATTCTGTTTTTTCACTTCAGACTTGAGATACTTAATAAACTGAACTAATGGCCTGTTTGATGGACATACATAGGAGCATATTCCACATTCAATACAATCCATCACATTCCATTCACGAGCATTATCAATCATACCTCTCTCGGCATATAATCCATAGAGATTTGGGCTTATAGCCATTGGGCAGTTATCAATACATCTGCCGCATCTGATACAAGGTTGATAATTGCTATCAGTCTTTTCTGATTTTTTTGAAAAAACCACTATACCTGAAGTCCCTTTGATGACAGGGACTTTCAATGTATATTGTGCTATTCCCATCATTGGCCCACCCATAATCACCTTTTCGGGCTCGCCTGAAAAACCACCGCAGTTTTGAATCAAAAAATCAAATGATGTTCCGATTTTTGCAAGAATATTCTTTGGCTCTTTAACACCATCACCTGTTACTGTAACAATCCTTTCAATAAGAGGCTTGCCATATCTTACTGCATTGTAGATGGCATAGACGGTTCCGATATTATTTACAACCACCCCGACATCCATTGGAAGCTTACCCGAAGGGACTTCTCTTTTTAAGACTGACTTTATAAGCTGTTTCTCTGAGCCTTGCGGATATTTAACATTTAAACCAACCACCTCAATTGCTGATTTATCCCCATTCCGCGTTCCCCATTCCGCAATCTGCATTGCTTTGATGGCATCGGGCTTATTTTTTTCTATCCCAATAAACCCCTTCTTTACTGATAGAATCCTCATAATAATCTTCAGCCCCTCAATTATTTCTGAAGACTTTTCAACCATCAGCCTGTGGTCTGAGGTGATAAATGGCTCACACTCAGCACCATTTAGTATTACATAGTCAACTTTGTTTCCATTAGTGGGTGACAGTTTTATATGTGTAGGAAATTGTGCCCCGCCCATTCCAACTATCCCTGCTTCCTTTATAATTTCTCTCAGCCTTTCAGGCTCGACAGACAGATAATCCTCATTTTGCTTTAAATTATCAACCCATTCATCTTTTCCATCTGATTCAATTGTAATTGAAACAATATCATTGCCAAGTGGATGAGGCTGAAATGATATATCAATAACCTTCCCCGATATAGAAGAATGGACAGGTGAGGTTATAAGCCCCTTCCCTTCTCCAATCTTCTGCCCCTTCTTTACCAAATCGTCGACTTTGAGCAGAGGTTCACATATTGCACCTGTATGCTGGCTTAGTGGTATTACTATTCTTTCGGGAATGGGAATAGGTTGAATAGAAAGCCCTTTTGTCTTATCCTTATCTTCTGGGAGGTAAACACCACCCCTGAATGTCATTCTATGAAATATACCAATCATTTTTTATTACAATCTGTAAGGCTTTTTCAACAGATAACATAATGTTTTTATCGTAGCATATTACCATTTTTCTTTAAAATAAAATCTAATGGATAATCCACGAATAACGCAAATTGACAAATGACACGAATAATTCAAAAAAATTTGCCACAGAGTTCACAGAGGACACAGAGGAAAAAAATAAAGAGTAATGGGAATAATTTTTAGTTACAAATTATATCGCATGCTATATAATTTAAAAACTAATTACGCTAAAGGCTTTTAGGCAATTAAAGAAAAGTGGGGTGCGAAGATTTTAGGAAATGAAAATCCAATTTATCGGCGGTGTAAGGTCTGTAACAGGAAGCTCTTATTTAATTACAACTGATACCGTAAAAGTTTTAGTCGACTGCGGCATGTTTCAGGGGATGAGTGACGGCGAGAAAAGAAACCTTCGCCCATTTCCTTTTAAGCCGTCTGAAATAGATGCAGTCCTTTTAACCCATTCCCACATAGACCACTCAGGATTAATTCCAAAACTTGTTAAAGACAGCTTCAGGGGGAAGATTTTTACAACAAGGGCATCTGCTGACCTGTGCGGAATATTGCTTCTTGACTCAGCCCATATCCATGAAAGGGATGCGGAGTGGGAAACGAGAAAAATGTTAAGGAGGGGGAAAAAGGCTGTTGCCCCTCTTTATAATATCGCAGATGCCGCAGAATCTTTAAGTTATATTAAAGGGATAGACTACGATGTTATCCTAAAAGTTGCCCCAAATATAGAGGTTAGGTTCAAAGATGCAGGACATATACTCGGCTCTGCAATACTGGAGTTATGGGTAATGGAAAAGGGCAGAAAAGTAAAGATTGTATTTTCGGGTGACTTAGGGCAGAAAGGTGCCCCAATTATAAAAGACCCTACTTATATAAGTGATGCAGATTATATCCTTCTTGAATCTACTTATGGCAATCGCCAGCATAAGGGGATGAAGGAAACTATTAATGAATTTGCAGGTGCAATAGCAGAGACACTCAGAAAAGGGGGAAATGTCATTATCCCTTCATTTGCAGTCGGAAGGACTCAGGATATTTTATATATCCTCAACCAGTTTTCAAGAGAAGGGAGGCTTAATAATCTAAATGTCTTTATTGACAGTCCTCTTGCCACAAATGCAACAAGGGTCTTTTTAAAACACCCCGAATGTTTTGATAAGGAGACACTGGAACTTATTACAAAAGGACAATTTCCAAAGGGGACTCCGATACTTAAATTTTCAGAGACACCAGAGGAGTCAATGTCAATTAATAGAATAAAAAGCGGTGCAATAATAATAGCCTCAAGCGGAATGTGCGAGGCAGGCAGAGTGAGGCATCACCTGAAGCATAACCTGTGGCGGGAGGAGTGTAGTATAGTTTTTGTAGGCTTTCAGGCGCAGGGGACACTTGGGAGACAGATTGTAGATGGTGCAAAGACAGTAAAGTTATTTGGCGAAGCGGTAGCAGTCAGGGCAAGGGTATATACAATCGGCGGACTATCCGCACATGCAGATAAAAATGGGCTGATGGACTGGCTTGCCCATTTTAAGACAAAGCCAAGAAGGGTGTTTATAGTCCACGGTGAAGAAAAAACATCTCTGGAATTTTCAAAGGCAGTCCATGAGAGATTTTTGGTAGATACTCATGTGCCGAGACCATTGGAAGAGGTTATGCTATAGTATTTGTGTGCCCTTAAAGCCCTCACATTTCTACTTTATAAGCATTCCCATCTTGCCATTCAAAGCATATTCACCATTGTATATTAATGCGAATGCTATATTGTCCCCTCCTGTCACCTGATAATTTTTCTAATGGCGTTATTATTATCAAAAAGGATTCGGCTCGCATTTATGGCAATGCTGATTTATTTATGGTTGCGGACTTCGTTTGGATGAGTATTTAAGCTTTCGCAGCATATTGCTTTTATGAGGTCAATGTATGATAATGACTACAAGGGACGCGGAAATTACTTGGTCATAGACAGTTTCATACCACCAGTATCTATGTCAATAAAAATTATTACAGAAAACAGGAAGGCGAGGCATGATTATTCTATTATAGAAACCTTCGAGGCAGGGATTGTCCTCAGAGGGACTGAGGTAAAATCCCTGAGAGAAGGGAAGGTAAACTTAAAAGACAGCTTTGCAATAGTGGAAGATGAAGAGGTTTTTCTCCACAACTGCCATATAAGCCCCTATACACACGGGAATATATATAATCACAACCCCTTAAGAATCCGCAAGCTCCTGCTCCACAAAAGTGAGATAAATAAATTAATCGGTAAAACAGTTGAGAAAGGACTTACCTTAATACCTTTAAAGCTCTACTTTAAAAATGGTATTGCAAAGGTAGAACTGGCACTTGCAAAAGGTAAAAAACTGCATGACAAGAGAGAAGATATAAAAAAGAAGACCGCTATGAGGGAGATAGAAAAGGCATTTAAAGAGAGCAATAGGTAAATCAGATTTTATTTTGTATTATGATATGCTAAAATAAAAACAATAGAAAATTTTATGAAGAGAGGCTGAAGCCTCTTTTTTATTTATTAAATTCCAGCGAAGCGAAATTTGGGTAAGGAGGATAATCTTGAAGGTAGAAATATCTGATGTAAAACCGAGTGTAAAAAAATTGAAGATTGAGATTCCCACTGAGGTGGTAAACAGGGAGATTGATGAGGCATATAAGAATATTAGCAAGTCTGCCAATATTCAGGGCTTTAGAAAGGGGAAGGCTCCAAGAAAGATACTTGAGCAGCATTATAAAGATAGAGTGGAATCCGATGTCCTGCAGAGGATAATCCCAAAGACATTTGCCGAGGCAATAAAGGAGCACAAAATCCGTCCTGTAACCCAGCCCAATGTTGAGGATATAAAGATGGAGCATGGTGCACCTCTTTCATTCAGTGTTACAGTGGAAACACTCCCCGATATAACCGTTAAAGACTTCAGTCATCTTGAATTTACAAGAACTATAGTGAGAGTTACAGATGAGGATGTTGAAAAGGGATTGAAAGGAATTCAGGAGATGCAGGCAGAGTTTGAAAGCAGTGATGACCATCTGCTTGAGAGCAATGACTATGTGATAATTGATTATGAGGGTTTTTCAAATAATCATCTTGTGCGAAAAGGTGTGAACCATCCTGTTTTTATCGGTTCAAAGTCTTTTATACCTGAGTTTGAAGAAAGATTGATAGGACTCAAAAAAGGCGAATCAAGGGATATTAATATAACATTCCCTGCCAATCACCATGATAAGGAGCTTGCAGGGAAAGAGGTGAATTTCAAGACAACTGTCAGAGAGGTAAAAAAGAGGAGGCTGAAGCCAATAGATGATAATTTTGCAAAGGAGCTTGGAGGGTTTGAGAATCTTGAGGTATTAAAAAGCAAGGTGAGAGGTGATTTGGAGGACAGGGAAAGAAAGACAGCTGATTCAAAGATTAGGAATGAATTGGTTAATAAGCTGATTGAAATGAACCCCTTTGAACTCCCACCCCAGCTCATAGAGGAGGAGATGGACTCCATGGTCCATAGCACCCGTCATCAGTTTGCCTCGCAGGGGATTGATCTGGATAAATCGGGTGTTGACATGAATAAGATGAGGGATGGTTTCAGGGACTCGGCTATCAGAAACCTGAAGTCAGATATCATACTTGAAAATATTGCAGAGAAAAGGTCTATAACAGTCATCGATACAGAATTGGATGATGAGGTAAAAAAGTATGCATTATCAATAAGGGAAAACTTTCAGGTATTGAAAAGGAAGATGCAGGACAATGGTTCAATTGACAGGTTGAGAAAGAGATTATTGATTGACAAAACCTTTGGTGCTATAATCAAGTTGCTTAAGGTGAGCGATATTTATACCGATAGAGAAAGTGAGGTAAGTAAATGAGTTTGATTCCTATGGTGGTGGAGCAGACACCGCGAGGTGAGAGGGCGTATGACATATATTCCCGTCTTTTGAAGGACAGAATAATATTTTTAGGCGCGCCTATTGATGATTACATGTCAAATCTTATAATTGCACAGCTTTTGTTTTTAGAGGCTGAAGACCCTGAACAGGATATTTATCTTTATATAAACTGTCCCGGGGGGATTGTTACATCCGGGCTTGCTATATATGACACAATTCAGTATATAAAGCCTGCCGTACAGACTATATGTATTGGACAGGCGGCGAGTATGGGGGCGCTCTTGTTATCAGCAGGGGGAAAGGGTAAGAGGTTTGCACTTCCTCACTCAAGGGTGATGATACATCAGCCCTCAGGCGGGTTTCAGGGGCCATCTGCAGATATTGAGATACACGCAAAGGAGATATTAAAGATGAGGGAGACCCTTGATGGCATATTATCAAAACATACCGGTCAGCCCTTGAAAAAAATCAGGGTGGATACGGACAGAGACTTTTTTATGTCAGGAGAAGATGCAAAGGTTTATGGAATCATTGATGATGTTATAGAAAGCCATGAATTCCCGAAATCCAAAAAAGAAAAACCAAATGAATAAACATTTAACTTTAGAGGAGGATATCTAATGGTAAAGAGAGGCAATGAGATTGACCTCCGTTGTTCATTTTGTGGAAAGAGCCAGGACGAGGTAAAAAAACTAATCGCAGGCCCTACAGTATACATCTGTGATGAATGTATAGAACTCTGTAATGACATAATGGTAGAGGAGTGGGGGCATGATAAGGAGAATATATTTCAGCACATACCAAAGCCAAAGGAGATAAAGAGGATACTGGATGAGTATGTGATAGGGCAGGACAGGGCAAAGAAAATCCTATCTGTTGCAGTCCACAACCATTACAAGAGGATAGACAGCCATGTCAATATAAATGATGTGGATCTGCAAAAGAGCAATATCGTGCTTATAGGCCCCACAGGGACTGGAAAGACACTCCTTGCACAGACACTTGCAAAGATATTAAATGTGCCATTTACAATAGCAGATGCTACGACACTCACCGAGGCAGGTTATGTTGGTGAGGATGTGGAGAATGTAATCTTAAGGCTCCTTCAGGCATCAGATTATGATGTAGAAAAGACTGAAAAAGGCATCGTATATATAGACGAAATTGACAAGATAAGCAGAAAATCTGAGAATCCATCTATTACAAGGGATGTGTCTGGCGAGGGGGTTCAGCAGGCACTGTTAAAGATAATAGAGGGGACGGTTGCAAATGTCCCCCCTCAGGGCGGTAGGAAGCATCCCCATCAGGAATTTCTCCAGATTGATACAACGAATATCCTATTCATCTGCGGAGGTGCCTTTGTGGGGCTTGATAAGATTATAGAGCAGAGGACAGGAAAACAGTCTATCGGTTTTGGCTCAAATCCTAAAGTCAGGACAGAAAAAAATATAGGTGATACATTAAGGCAGATCCAGCCCGAAGATCTTCTTAAATATGGCTTGATACCTGAATTTATAGGCAGACTCCCTGTTATTGCCACACTGGATGATTTAGATGAAGATGCGCTGGTTAAGATTCTAACAGAACCCAAAAATGCCCTTGCAAAACAGTATCAGAAGTTTTTTGAATTTGAGAGGGTTAAGCTGAGATTTACTGAAGGCGGCTTAAGGACAATAGCCAGAGAGGCGACAAAGAGAAAATCAGGGGCAAGAGGGTTAAGGGCGATATTGGAAGAGGTAATGCTTGATACCATGTATGAACTGCCATCACAGATAGGAATAAAGGAGTGCATTATAAGCGAAGAGGTTATAACCAAAAGAGAACAGCCCCTTATAGTATACGAGAAACAGGCAAGCTGAATTAAAATAGGATTCAAGGGTTCAAAGGTTAGCAGAAATAAAAACACTTGACCACTTGGATGCTTGACCCCTTGCCCCCTCATATTTAATACCTATGGAAGAAAAGAAAAAGATACAGACCAATATATTGCCGCTTCTGCCTTTAAGAGATATTGTGGTTTTTCCTCATATGGTTATTCCTCTTTTTGTGGGAAGGGATAAATCTATAAGGGGGCTTGAGAATGCAATATCAGGGGAGAAGCGGATTGTTCTTGCCGCACAGAAAAAACCAAAAACAAATGACCCCTCCCCTGAAGATGTATATGAAATAGGGACGGCAGCTGAGATACTTCAGATACTGAGACTGTCTGATGGAACTGTAAAGGTTCTGGTAGAAGGAATAAACAGGGTCAGAATAGATTCGTTTATTGAAAATATCAATTTTCTTGAGGTCAAGGTTTCTTTTCCTGAAAAAAAAGGTGAAACCTTTCCAGAAATTGAGGCGCTGATGAGGAGCCTCATGGGGCTTTTTGAAGAATATGTGAAACTTAGCCAGAAGATGCCTGCCGAAATATTAATGTCGATACAAAATATAAACGACCCCGGACATTTTGCGGATTCTGTAGCAGCACATCTTTCAATGAAGACTACAGATAAACAGAGGCTCCTTGAAATAATATCTCCCCATGCCCGTCTTGAAGAACTCTACAGCATAATAGAGTCGGAGATTGAGATACTTAATCTGGAAAAAAAGGTGCGTGGAAGGGTGAAAAAACAGATGGAGCAGAGCCAGAAAGAGTATTACCTGCAAGAGCAGATGAAGGCTATTCAGAAAGAGCTGGGTAAATTTAATGAGTTCAAGACTGAAATAGAGGAGTTAAAAGAAAAAATAAAGAAGGCAAAGATGCCTGAAGAGATAAATAAAAAGGCATTGAAAGAACTGAAGCGTCTTGAGATGATGCCTCCTATGTCTGCAGAAGGGACAGTGGTGAGAAACTATATTGACTGGCTTGTTGATATACCATGGGCTGTAAAGACAAAGGAGAAGCTTGATATAAAAGAGGCTGAAAAGATTTTAAATGAAGACCACTACGGATTGGATAAGGTAAAAGTGAGGGTGCTTGAGTATCTGGCTGTCCGAAAACTTGTAAAGGAGATGAAGGGTCCTATATTGTGCCTGGCAGGACCGCCGGGTGTCGGGAAGACATCTCTCGGTAAATCAATAGCAAGGGCTACAGGGAGAAAGTTTGTCCGAGTTTCTCTTGGCGGTGTCAGGGATGAGGCTGAGATACGGGGACACAGGAGGACTTATATAGGTGCCCTGCCCGGAAGGATTATACAGTCAGTCAAAAAGGCAGGGACAAAGAATCCGGTATTTATGCTTGATGAGGTTGACAAGATGAGCGTGGATTTCAGGGGCGATCCATCTGCTGCTCTATTGGAGGTGCTTGACCCTGAACAGAATTATACCTTCAATGACCATTATCTTGAAGTGGACTTTGACCTCTCTGAGGTGATGTTCATTACAACTGCAAATGTTCTTCACACAATCCCTCAGCCTCTGCTTGACAGGATGGAGGTATTGAGGATGCCTGGGTATACAGAGGAGGAGAAACTAAACATTGCAAAACTCTTCCTTATGCCTAAAAATATAAAAGACCACGGGCTTAAAGAAAAGCAGATTCAGTTTACTGATTCAGCTGTGAGAAAAATTATAAGGCACTATACAAAAGAGGCAGGGGTAAGAAATCTTGAGAGGGAGATTGCCAACATATGCAGAAAGGTAGCAAAGAAGATAGCTACAGAAAAGAAAATTTCTAAGGTGATAATTATATCACCGAAGAGTCTTGCGAAATATCTTGGTATCCCAATTTATCGTGTAAGTAAAAAGGCTGAGAAGAGTGAGGTCGGGATTGCAACAGGTCTTGCATGGACAGAGGTAGGGGGTGAGATTCTCACTACAGAGGTTACACTCATGGACGGGAGGGGGAACCTTACGCTTACAGGACAATTAGGCGATGTAATGCAGGAGTCTGCACAGGCGGCATTAAGCTATGTGAGGTCAAAGGCAAAGGAGATGGGACTAAATAAAAACTTTTACCAGAAGGTAGATATCCATATCCATGTCCCTGAAGGTGCTATTCCAAAGGATGGACCATCGGCAGGAATTACAATGGCAACAGCCCTCCTTTCTGCACTCACAAAGAGGCCTGTGAAGAGGGATATTGCAATGACAGGTGAAATCACATTAAGGGGGAAGGTATTGCCAATAGGCGGTGTAAAGGAGAAGCTCCTCGCAGCCCACAGAGGCGAAATCTATAACATCATACTGCCAAAAGAGAATGAAAAGGATTTAAAAGATTTACCGGCAAACATAAAGAAGGCACTTAAAATCAATCTTGCAGAAAATATGGATGAGGTCTTAAAGATTGCTTTGGAGGAATCTCCAATCATTACACCAAAAATAGAAGCAGAACCTGATGAAAGAACTTATTCTCCGATTCCCTCTTCATTACCAATAAACTGATTAAGAAAAATGTTTAAGGCGGGAGGCAGAAAGACTTTATAAATAGCTCCTTGCTTTTGTTTTTTTGCTTTCCTATAATACCTCCATGAGACACGCATTTCCTGATAAATATAGCAACCTCGAAAGCCCTATCCACCGGCTTGACCCAAGAGTAAAAATAATCTCTTTTTTGTGGATTATCATTATAAGTGTTACTACACCACCCAAAAACTTTAATCACTTTGGAATCTATTTATCATCTGTATTTACACTTATCTTACTGTCAAAAGTTCCCATTTTATTTATCCTGTCCCGCTCTGCCGTAGTCATACCATTTGCACTTTTAACATCAATATTTTTAATTACTACAGACTCAGGGTTAATGGCTGCGTGGAATGTTGTAATAAAATCCTATATAGGGGTTCTGTGTCTGATATTGTTATCTTCTACAACCCCATTTCCTGCACTGCTTAATGGTTTTCAGAGGCTTAAAGTTCCAAAGATATTCATACTCCTATCAAGTTTCACATACCGCTACCTCTTTGTCCTCCTTGATGAAATAATGAGGATAAGGCAGGCAAGGGATTCCCGCTGTTTTAAAGGAAGATGGATAGGAGAGGCGAAGGTGATAGGTAATATGGTAGGAACACTATTTGTAAGGAGCTACGAAAGGGGGGAAAGGGTATATATGGCTATGGCATCAAGAGGGTTTGAGGGGAATTCAAAAGTCACCAGTCATCAGCCTGCCCTGAGCGAAGTCAAAGGGTTACAAGCCTGCCCTGAACGAAGTCGAAGGGTCACCAGTAATGATATATTGTTTATTACGGCAGTGGTACTTATAACATCAATAGTGAGGTTCTATTAAAGTGGAAAATGGAAAGGCAATTGAAATTAAAGAACTCTGTTTCCAATATCCTGACGGAACCGATGTGTTGAAGGGGATTAACCTCTCCATTCATCGTGGAGAATCAGTTGGGATTATAGGGCCAAACGGGGCGGGGAAATCCACACTCCTGCTTAACCTGAACGGAATCCTTATTGGAAATGGTCGTGTAGAAATTATGGGGATGGAGTTAAATAAAAGAAACCTGAAGAGGATACGGGAAAAGGTTGGCATTGTATTTCAAAACCCTGATGACCAGTTGTTCTGTCCAACTGTATGGGAGGATGTCGCCTTTGGTCCTCAGAATATGGGATTCTCTGAAGATGATATAAATAAAAGGGTAAGAGAGGCAATGGAGACTGTAAGACTAAGCGGGTTTGAAAAGAGAAGCCCGCATCACTTGAGTCTCGGTGAGAAAAAGAGGGTATCTCTGGCAACTGTCCTGTCAATGACCCCTGACATTATTGCATTTGATGAGCCATCATCAAATTTAGACCCAAATTCCCAGAAACAGCTCATCCATACAATAAAATCCCTCCCCTCAACAAAAATAATTGTTACCCATGACCTTTATATGGCAGGCGATATTTGTAATCGCCTTATAATCTTATTTAATGGAGAGATTGTGGCAGAAGGTGAGACATGGGAGATATTAAAAAATCAGGAATTGTTAAATAGATATGATCTCCCGCTTGGAGACAGGTGCAGAGTTTGTATTAAGTGATAATGTGTAAGGAATAAGTTATAGCTTATCACTTTATCTCTACACCTTGTTTTATGCCACAGTAACAGATTTTGCAAGAGACCTTGGCTTATCTATATTTCTCTTTAATGCCACTGCTGTGAAGTAGGCAAAGAGCTGTGCTACGACTAATTCTAAAAATGGGGCAATGACGTCAGGCACCTTCGGCAATGCAATCTCTTCATTGAATAGCTTCTCGCTCTCCTTTTTGTCTCCAAAGTGGAAACCTATAATAAATCCTTTTCTTGCCTTTATTTCCTCTGCGCTCCCTGAAGAAAGCCTATAAAGATCTTCATCGCTCTTTGGAGGCATAAAGATAATTGAATAGAGATTTTCGTCAATAAGTGCAATAGTCCCGTGTTTTAGAAAACCTGCAGGCATCCCCTCCGCATGGACATAAGCGACTTCTTTCATTTTTAATGATGACTCGAGTGCTATTGGATAATATTTCCCCCTGCCAAGATATAGCCAGTTATTTATGTGAGAATACTTTTGGGCTATTGTATGTATGAGGCCTGATTTTTCATTAAGCACCTTCTGGATGATTTCAGGGAGATTAGATATATGCCTCTCAATCTCAATTTTATTTTTTGAAGTAAGCCTCTTATTTCTGACTGCTATCTCAATGGCGATCATTAGTAGTATAATCATCTGTGAAAGGGCTGCCTTTGTGCTGATTACGCATATCTCAGGACCAGAACCTTGCAGTATTGTAAGGTCAACAAGACGGGCAATGGATGACCCCATTACATTAACAATGGCTGCAGTCTTTGCACCTTTATTTTTTGCATATTTCAGTGCATTTAAGGTATCGTATGTCTCACCTGACTGCGATACGGCTATGATAAGTGTATCTTTATCTATATGTGCGAGATTTTTAAACTCGTCCGAGCTTATCGCAGGTGTAAAAATACCTGCAACGGAAGAGAATTGATACTCACCCATAAGAGACACATAGTAAGTGGTGCCAACCCCTATCAGATAAGTCTTTTTGCTCTCCATTATCATGTCTGATATTTTTTTGATATGCTGTTTGTCAACCTGTGAGGCATTTATAATGCACTGCGGCTGTTCATATATCTCCTTGAGCATGTAGTGGGGATAGCCGCCCTTTTTAGCCATATCACTATCCCAGTGTATCTCTGTAATCTTTTTTCTGACAGTTTCTCCATTTGTAGTATTTTTTATAAAGTAGCGGTCTTTTGATACAATTGCATATTCATCATCATCAAGAACAACTGCATTTTTTGTATAATCTATAAAGGCGTTAAAGTCTGAGCCGATATAATTTGTATCCCCCCCCAATCCTATTACCAGAGGGCTTTCCTTCTTTGCACAGAATATCTTATCTTTTTCATAAATGGCTATCATGGCTATAGCATATGTCCCCTCAAGCCTCTTGATAGCTTTTATAAATGCCTTCTCTGTATCTTTTGATGGTGCAAAATATTTTTCCACAAGATGGACAATAACCTCTGTATCTGTCTCTGAGTAAAACTTATGCCCTTCTTTGATAAGCTCTTTTTTTAATTCTCGATAATTGGATATAATCCCATTATGAACGAGGGCAAAATCACTTTTACAGCTTAAATGGGGATGGGTATTCTCCTTTGTCACGCCGCCATGTGTTGCCCATCTTGTATGGGCAATCCCCAGCTTCCCATCAGGCTCTGATAACCTCTCTCTTTCATTTACCTCATCAACAGAGCCGATATTCTTTCTAACCTCAATCCCATGTAGCCCAAGTATCGCAATGCCACATGAGTCATAGCCCCTATACTCCAAGTGCCTTATACTATCAAGTAAAGGCACTGCTATATTTTTAAATCCAGCAATTCCGCTGATGCCGCACATGAAACCTCCAATAAAAACAGTTAGTGAGTTAATGAGTTGAGGAGTTAAGGAGTTTTAGGTGAAATTTTTTTTTACTTCTTTTAACTCATAAACTCATAAACCCATTAACTCTATTTAGGGTATGTATAATGATGGGGGATTTTAATCTTTGAATCAATCACTGTCCCTGCCATTGTTGTATTGCCTGAGCCGATTATCGCATCATCGCCGACAAAGGCACCAAGTTTATTTAGATTTGTATCCATGCTCTTTTTATTTACAGTAGTTTTCACAGTGCTTCTATCAAGATTTTCATTTATGGTCATTACCCCTGAGCCAATATCAACATTATTTCCGATAACACTATCGCCGATAAATGAGAGTCTACCAATTTGTGAATTTCCAGAGAGGATACAGTTTTTAAGTTCAACACCATAACCAACAATGCACCCCTTACCAACAGATGTATATTTTCTTATAAGGACATTATTGCCTATAAAACTGCCTGAACCTATGAATGAAGGACCTTCAATGATAGTCCCTGACCTTATCTCTACATTATCCTCAATCTGGACAGGACCCTCAATCCTCACATCTCCTATCAGGTGTGCAGATTTTGAAATTGTTGCTTCCCCCCACGAATCCATTATTATTTTATTTGCAATAAGTATATCCCATGGATATGCGATATCTATCCATTCTCCTTCCCATATTGATGCCTTCAGACCTATTTCTCCGATAAGCCTCCCAAGAGCCAGTTCCATATTGAATTTTGTCTTCTCTAAGACTGAGAAGAACCTGCTTGGTAGTATGAAGACACCAGACAGCACATAATTTCCTAAATCCCCTTTTTTTGGTTTTTCTATTATCTTTGTAATTTTCATTTCATTGTCAAGATAGACATTTCCGAACATCTTTGTTGAAGGGGTCAGGCAGACAGAGGCAACAGGCTCCTTTGACATATTAAAGGAATGGAGTGTATAGTTAAATATATTTGCAGATGTTATAATATCACCATATATAAGCATGAAGTATTCACCAGGGTTAAACCTTTCCTTTACCTTATAGACAGCATCACCTATACCTGACAGTTTTTTCTGATATGAATAATGAATGCTCACACCAAAATCTGCTCCTCTCTCAAAATACTGAACAATTTTATCCGACTCATGCCCTACGACGATATTGATTACATTTATCCCGCTCTCCTTCAGCAATTTGATGGTGTTCTCCAATATAAACCTACCCCCTACATTAATCATTGGCTTTGGTCTCGTGGTTGTAAAGGGGACTAAATTTTTCCCTTCTCCAGCTGCAAGTATCAGTGCCTTCATAATAACCTCCATATTTGCTCATAGTTTATAGCTGATAGCAAAAACTATGAGCTATAAGCCATGACTATCAGCTATGTTGATTATCTTACATAACCTTTAGAAATTCAAGATTTTTATAATTATGATTTACATCATGGTTTCAACCTTCAGCTTTTTATAGTATTATAATTGACATATGAGCTTATATCTATTTACAGTCTATATTCATATATTTGCAGCATTTGTATGGCTTGGGGGGATGCTATTCCTTGCCTTTGTGCTTGCACCTGTCTCTCGGAAGATTGACCCGCCTTCATTGAGGGGGAATTTATTGAAGGTAATTGGAACAAGATTCAGGATTATCGGGTGGATATGTATAGCAACACTCCTTATTACAGGGTTCTTAAATATATTCAACAGGGGGATGAGCCATGAGATATTCCTGCCCGAACAGATGTTTGGGACAGAATTCGGAAAGACTCTGGCATTAAAATTAACAGTTGTTACTTTAATGCTTATATTAAGCGCAATACATGATTTTTTTGTGGGCCCCCGTATGACTGCACTCCTGCAAAATACCAAACAGGGGGAACAGAATCCTGAATTACAAAAGATGAGATGGCAGGTTTCATGGCTTGCAAGATTAAATACAGTATTTGCTGTGTTAGTAATATTTTTTGCTGCCAAACTGGCAAGATAATGATTTTTCGCCACAGACTCACACAGACTTAAGAAAGATTTGAAATTTCAAATTTGAGATTTTAATTATTGTCAGTGTAAGTCCATGGCTAATTAAAAGGGAGGTTTTATAAGATGGAGAAGTATCCAAAGCTTTTTGTTAAGGCAAGTATATTTTATCTCTCGTTCGGTATAGTCTTCGGACTTCTGATGGCTACCAATGTCGTCAGCGGATTAAACTATACATTTGTCCATGTCCATTTCAATCTTGTTGGCTTTATGTCCATGATGCTATTCGGCGTAGCTTATCATATATTGCCGAGGTTTAATGCACAACCTTTGAAGTGGCCCAAATTAGTCCCCATTCATTTTTATGGAGTGAACATTGGTCTAATCGGGATGTTGTTTGCATATCTGATAGGGGGCTTCTGGTCTTCTGACTGGAAGACAATACTGTTTCACATATTCTCAATAGTAACTGCTGTATCTATAATGTTATTCATAGCCAATATATATACAGTCCTTACCCCTCCAGCACCTGTTCCACAGCCAAAGGCAGAGGAGAAGGCAAAGGAATCAGTAAAAGAGACACCACCTCCAGTTGCCACACAAAAAGAAGTTATAACAGCCGATATGAAGGTCTCTGATGTGATTGAAAAATGGCCGCATCTCCTGGCTGTTTTTGTTGAGAGCGGTTTTGCGGCACTCGCAAATCCAACTGCAATGGTTACATTTGCAAGAATGATAACAATAAAACAGGCATGCAAGGTGCACAATTTAGGTCTGGATAACTTTATCCAGAAAATAAATGATTCACTTAATGGCAAGGGCGGCAAGACAGCACCACTGCCAAAAGCAGCACCGACTATGCCGCCAGCAAGTCAGAAACCTTCTCAAAAGGGCCCTGCAATAAAAAGAGGGGATAAGTGCAGTAATGAGATTATGATTGGAGATTTAATCGGCGTTTATCCGGAGACAAAAAAGATATTTGAAAAACATTATGGTGCTGGATGCTTCTCATGTCCGGGCCAGGCGACTGAAACTGTAGCCCAGACTGCTATGATGCATAATATCTCAGCTGATAGCATAGTTAAAGAAATAAACGACGAGATAGAAAAGGCACTTGCAGAAACAAAAGTTTAATCAATCCGCAGATTACACAGATTTTATAAAAAATATTTTGTTTTAATCTGCGACAATCTGCGAAATCTGTGGATATAAAAGGAGGCTTTATATGTCAGAAGGACAGAGTAACTGGAAACAGAATTTTTTTGATAAGGCTGAATCAATCGTATTAACAGACCCGCTTGCATATACGCTTGGTGCAACTGAAAAGGAAGGGCAACTCGTATTTAAATATGCAGATGCAGTGAAGCTGGCAGGACATTCATGTGCCGCAGTATCAGGTGCATATAAAATAACTGCAAAGGCACTCAAGGCACTCTATGGCAAAGATACACCTGTCAGAGGGAATATAAAGGTTACAATAAAAGGGGGTCCTACAGACCTTGCATATGGGCCAATGTCTCAGGTCATATCTTTTATAACAGGTGCAGCCACTATTACAGGTTTTAGGGGTCTCGGCGGGCAGTTTAACAGGCAGAATCTCCTTATATTTGATGAGAAAAATTTTGAATACAATACTTTTATATTTCAGAGGCTGGATAACGGCAAGAAGGTTAAAGTGGTTTATGATACATCTTCCCTCCCCCAGGACCCTGCAATGGGTGAACTAATGGGTGAGGTGCTTTCAGGAACTGCCTCAAAAGATGAACATGAGGAGTTTATCAAGATGTGGCAGGGGAATGTGAAAAGGATTCTGTTGGAAGATGATAAATATCCCGGGCTATTTAAGGTAGAGATGATTGACAGGTAAGGAATACTGCACTATATTAATGGCAAGTAAGTTGCCGTATTTAAAAGAGGGGGTTTTATGACAGAGCCTGCTTGTGAATTTCCTGCCTATAATTCTACTGATGATGAGATTAAGGAGATACTGACCAATTATAAGACTATTGCAATTGTTGGTATCTCCAATAAGCCTGACAGAGACAGTTTCCGCGTAGCATCATTTCTGAAAGAAAAGGGCTATAAGATAATCCCTGTAAACCCAAACTATGATACAGTCCTTGGAGAGAAGTGTTATCCATCTTTGAGCAGTATCCCTTTCCCTATAGATATAGTAGATGTATTTCGCAAGCCTGATGCTCTCCCTCCCATTGCAGACGAGGCAATTAAGATAGGTGCAAAAGTGGTATGGATGCAAATCGGAGTTGTAAATAATCAGGCAGCGGAAAAGTTAATAAAAAACAAGATAAAGGTTGTTATGAACAAGTGCATGATGATTGAATACAATACGCAATTCCCCGAAGATTTTCCCCAAATTACAGATGAGTTCTGCGAGGCATTTGAAGAATAGGCCCCATTTTTACCTTAAATATCCGTTTAGACAAAAACACAATATATTGTATTCCACAAAATTATTTTATACAACAAATTGTATTTTCTTCTTTACATAAAAACCATATTGTGGTATTTTATTCAAAAGATTTTTAACTATTAGCTTGCAGCAGTCAACTAATATGGAGGGCTAATAATATGTATTTTAAGTCTCTTGAGATGATAGGATTTAAGTCATTTGTTGATGAAACCAAAGTTGAGTTTGAGCCGGGGATCACCGCAATTGTAGGACCAAATGGATGCGGCAAGAGTAATATATCAGACGCGATAAGATGGGTGCTTGGTGAACAGAGTGCAAAACTGCTTCGCGGAAACAAGATGGATGATTTTATTTTTAATGGAAGTGATGGAAGAAAACCTCTCAATATGGCAGAGGTCTCCCTGACAGTAACAAATTTAAAAGGCGCCGTGACATCCCCTGAACTTTCCCTTTATGAAGAGATAACAGTAACAAGAAAACTCTTCAGGTCAGGTGAGAGTGAGTATTATATAAATAAAACCCCATGCAGGCTAAAGGATATTGTAGATGTCTTCCTTGACACGGGTTTAAATACAAGGGGGTTTTCCATGATGGAGCAGGGGCAGATAAATAAGATTATAAATTCAAAGCCTGACGAGAGGAGATTTATAATTGAAGAGGCTGCAGGGGTCATGAAATATAAGCACAGGAGAAATGCAGCAATACAGAAGCTTGAGTCTTCACAACAAAACCTACTCAGAATCGGTGATATAGTGGGGGAGCTTGAGAGACAGATGAATTCACTAAAAAGGCAGGCAAACAAGGCTGAGAGATACAAAAAATATAAGGGAGAGATGAGAGAACTCGGTATCAGGCTTCTAAGTGTAGAGCTAAAGAAAGAAATAGATGGCTTAAACAGTGTTGATACTGAATATAATAGCAATAAAGAAAAAGAAATAGAGGCATCGGCAAGGGCATCTTCATCAAAGAACAGGCTGGAAAATTTGAGGCTCGAATTAACCACTGAAGAAAAAGGATTGGCGGAGCTGAGGCAGGAGGAGTTTGAGTTGGGGAGCAGGGTGGAGAGAGATGAGGGGCATGTTGAGCTTATGAAGGGGCAGATTGAAGACCTGTCTAATGATGAGGTAAGGGCAGGAGAAGAGATAGAGGAATTAAAAAGGGAGATTGATAATCTTGATGGGCAGTTTAACAATATTAAGAGTGACATGGAGGGTATCCAGATTAAGGCAGAGGAACAAAAAAGGCTCTACAGTGAGAGAGAAAACCGTCTTATAAAGATGAATAATGAATATAAGGAAAAGCAGTCAAATCTTGAACAGATGGATGCTGAAATCATAAAGGTTATTGGAGAAATCTCCCAAAATAAAAATACACTTACATCCCTTGAGACCCGCTTGGATTTTATACAAAAGAGAAAAGATAGGGTATCGGTAGAAAAAACAGAAACGGAAGACAGTATCAAAAATTTTAATATAACCCTTGAAAATGATGTAAATAAGCTGTCTGATGCGAAGGAAAAGCTAAATGGACTTAAAAAGAATAAAGAAGAATTAATTGGATATTTGATTAAATTAAGGGAATCATTAAGAACACATGAGGAGAGGGCATCAGAAATAAAGGAAAGACTCGGAACCAGACTTTCAGTTCTTAAATCTTTTGAGGAGTTTCAGAAAAATTTTGAGGGTTATGAAGATGGCGTCAGGTCTGTAATGAAATCAAGGGAGAGCGGCAGCTTAAATGGAGTTCATGGTGTGCTGGTGGATTTTATTGAGACAGCACCTGAGTTTGAAATGGCCATAGAATCGGTTTTGAGTGACAGACTTCAGGGGGTTGTGGTTGAGAGCCATGATGAAGGTGTAAAGGGGGTAGAGCATTTAAAATCCCAATTGGCAGGGAGGGCACAATTTATACCCCTTAATTTAAAGTTTCATGCAAAGGCAGGCGGGGAGGGGGTAAGCAGTCAGGGGAGAAGGGCAGTTGAGGTTGTAAGATGCAATGAAAAATATAAAGGTATTCTGGAGTGTCTGCTCGGAGATGTATTGATTGTAAATGACATAGAGGGTGCCGTTAATATATGGAGAAACAACGGGAATTCTTATACCATAGTTACGCTGAACGGAGAGGTAATAGACCCTCACGGCTCTATTACAGGAGGGAACAGGAAGGGAAATGAACAGGGATTAATGCAGAGAAAGAGACAGATAGCTGAAATAAATATTGAAATAGAAAATTTAAAGGCTGAATTTGATTCAGCAAGTAAGGAAAGAGATAGCATAAGGTCAGAGATAGAATCGCTTGAATCAAGGATTGCAGGGCTTGAAAGCTCTATAAGGGAAGAGGAGTTCAAACTGATAGGTGAAGAGAATGGATTGACAAGAATCAAGGATGAGATAGAGAGGCTGAAGAAAAAGATAGGGACAATAGATTATGAGACAAGAGGTTTTGATATTGAGATAGGAGAGGTTACTGCCGAGTCGGACAAATACAGGGATGAGATTCTAAAGAAAGAGGATTATCACGGCAAGATAACGGCACAGAGTAACAGTATAAAAGATGATATGAAGGCATTGAGGGGAAATCTTGATGCCCATATAGAGGATACAAACAGGTTAAAGGTAGACCTTACAGCCCTAAATGGCAAGCTGGATAACCACAAGAGAGAGTGTGAGAGGATAGTAAGGGGGAGAGAAGATTTAAATTTAAGGATTGATAAAAGAGAAGAGGATAGGATTGAGATATCTGACAAGAAAAAAGAGATAGAAAACTCCATAAAGAGGATGGAGGATGAGATTTATCAGGTATCTTTAAAAAGGGATGAGAAAAAGAAGGAAATAAATGTAAGGGTGGAGTTCCTGAGGAAGAAAAATGAAAGCCTGAAGGCTATTGAAGAGGGGGTAAAGGAAATAGATGATGAACTGGCTGAACTGAGAGATGCTTTGAATAATCTGGGAATGAAAAAGGCAGAGCTTAATCTACGGGTTGAAAATTTAAGGAGAAGAGCTATAGAGGAATATAACATAAAAGAAAATGAAATCCCTAGTGCACCACTTGGAGATGTGAATATTGAAGAGATAAACTCCAAATTGGAATTTTTGAGGAGCGAGATTGACAGGTTTGGCGATGTAAATCTGGCAGCAATAGAGGAATATAATAGTATAAGCGAGAGATACAATTTCTTAAAGACACAGCAGGATGATCTAAACATGTCTATAAAATCCCTGCACCAGACTATTGAGAGGATTGACAGCACTACAAAGCATATGTTTGCTGAAACCTTTACAAAGGTAAATGAGAATTTTAAGGGTATATTCAGACGGTTATTCGGCGGCGGGAGGGCTGAGCTGATTCTTGTGGATGAGGGCAATATGCTTGAAACAGGTGTTGATATAATTGTTCAGCCTCCCGGCAAGAGACTTCAAAACATTACACTACTTTCGGCTGGCGAAAAGGCAATGACAGCCATTTCCCTTCTCTTCTCTATCTTCATGGTAAAACCGAGCCCATTCTGTCTATTGGATGAGGTGGATGCCCCTCTTGATGAGGCAAATATTTTCAGGTTCAGGGATATGCTAAAAGAGATGTGTTCAAGCACTCAATTTCTTGTAATTACACATAATCAGAAAACAATGTCATTTGCTGATAGCCTTTACGGAATTACAATGGAAGAGGATGGTGTGTCAAAGGTGATATCTGTAAACCTTAAGGCAAAAGAGGCACTGGCAGCCTGAATAAATTTACCTTCTGGAAAAAAATAATAAGGAAGCCATGAAACCATGAATATTTTTTAATGGCTTTTTTCATTTTTGTCTTCCTGATTTCCTAATAAATTAAAATTTTAAATCTGTGTTAATCGTGTCTGTGGTTTTATTAGGTTTTTTGTTCGTTGTATAATCTTAAAATATGTTTATCCTCTTTTTAAGGCTGACTATCCTCTTTTTAATATCCATAATTTTTACCAGCTGTACAATGGCGAGATATAGTCAATTTCCATATACTTCTCTTCCTCTGCCAAATATTGCAATAGAAGATGAGATTAAAAACCTTAAAATTGCAGTGGTTTTGTTTGATATAGAGGACACAAAGATATCAGGCGGACATTATAAGGGAATGATGCAGAAAATACAGCATTGGGATATAAATATACCTGAGGGGCAGAAAGATTCTTTTCTTTTTGGGCTATCTGAAACTGTAAGCTATGCAATAGCGGATGAGTTTTTAAGGCAGGGTTTAAATATCGTTATAACCGATGGAAAGGATATAAACCGTCTTAAGGGTCTGGATATAATAGTTACAGGGAAGGTTTCTCATATTGAACTAAATACCCATGCAAATGATTACTGGGAGGCTGTGATTATCTTAAAGGATATTACATTATCCCGTACAAGGGATGGAGGCATGCTGTGGATTGGGGATATTGAAAGATATTGCAAGCTTCCGGATAGCCCTGAAAAGCTGGAGTGGACAATGTTTAAAGATGTGTCAAGATTCTTGAGGACATCTATTGAAGAAAAAAGTTATGAGAATTATTTTCAAAAAAGGAAGGATATTACGCCTGCAGAAATTGCAGCAAGGCTTTCGGCTATTGATATAATGAAAAAATTTAATTCCGAGTTTTTTGTAACTTCAAAGTAGAAAGCTTACCTTTTATTGACTTGACCTGATATATATCCATTGCTCCCCTTTTTCCCCTCACCTGAACCTGCTTCAGTTTCTCAACATCAAGCTTTAAGCCTTTAAGCTCATTGTATGTACTCTCTGTAATCAATATCTGTCCACCTTGGGCTAATCCCTCTAACCTGCTGGCAATATTTACCCCATTTCCAACAACTGTGTATTCCATCCTCTTTTCAGAGCCTATGTTGCCAGCTATTACACTGCCGGTATTTATCCCTATACCGACGGCAAGTTCAACAAAACCTCTTTTTCTATTCCTCATGTTAAGAGCCTTAAGCCTCTCCTGCATCTCCAGTGCTGCTGCCATCCCCCTCTTTGCATGATCTTTATAATATATTGGTGTTCCGAATACTGCCATCAGGCCGTCACCAATAAATTTATCCAGAGTCCCGCCGTATTTAAATATAACATCAATCATTTCTGCAAAGTATTCATTGAGCAGGTCAACAATATATTCAGGAGGTTTTGCCTCTGTAATCTCTGTAAACCCTCTTATGTCTGAGAACAAGACTGTTACATTCTGCCTCCTCCCGCCAAGCGATATGGTCTTTGCCTTATTCATTATCTCATCCACTATCTGCGGTGACAGGAACCTCTGATATATTCCCCTCTTTCTCTCTTCTTCCCTTATATTTTCATAGAGCTTGGCATTTTCTATGGCAATAGCGGCATGACAGGCAAATGTATTCAGGAGTTTTTCATCCTCTTTTGTAAATGGGAGGTGGTCCTTTTTATTTATGACCTGAATTACCCCTATCATCTTTTCCTTTGAATAAAGAGGGACACACAGGATAGACCTCGTCTTGAATCCTGTTTTTCTGTCCACCGCCTGATTGAATCTCGGCTCATTTTTTACATCATTGACAATAATCGGTTTTCCGGTCTTTGCCACCCAGCCTGCAATCCCCTCCCCTACCTTGAGCTTTATCTTTTTTACTTTTTCACCCTTTTCACCAAGTGCAATTCTAAAAATAAGTTCCTTTTTATCTTCATCAAGGAGAAGGACAGAGCTTACCTCAGCCTTCATGACCTCTGTTGCATTATGCATCACTACACTTAATAATGGGTCCAAGTCAAGGATAGAGTTTATATTTCTGCTGATTTCAGAAAGTGTATTTAATTCACTTATCTTTTTAAGTGATGTATTAAAAAGGCGGGCGTTTTCAATTACTATGGATATATTGTTAGCAAGGATATTCAGTATTCTTAAGTCATCATCAATAAAATTTGACTTTTTATTTATAACCTCTAAAATGCCTATCGCCTTGTTTTTAACAAGTAACGGTGTGCATAATATGTTATGGGTTTCATATCTTAACTTTTGGCTGATGGAAGCTTTAAACCTCTTATCTCTGTAAACATTATTGGCAATAACAGGCCTTCTATTTTTAAATACCCAGCCTGCAATTCCCTCCCCCACCTTTAGCTTATACTTTTTTATCTCCTCTGCCTTCTCCCCCTTTGTAACCTTAAACTCTAAAAATCCTGTATCTTCATTTTTTAGAATAATTGAGCCGGCATCTGTATGCATTGCCTCCATTACACGGTCCATCATGGCATCCAGAATCCTGTTAAAATTAAATGGGGCTATGGCTACCTGACTCACCTGCTGGAGAATCCTTAGCTGGAACTCCTTTATCTTGGCAGTGCTTTCTTGTGTCTTTATTTTTTCCACGGCAATCCTTACTTAATTCACACAAATAATAATAGTATATTAGAAAAATATCAATAAGATTTTATGATGTTAATCAAGAACCATGTAGCAAGCTACAGGGTATGGATGAGGAATTATTTTTTTACCCCTCACCCTACCCTCTCCCTCAAGGGGAGAGGAAACATAAGGTAACCCCGCAGCAGAGCTACGGGGAATAACAAGTTTAATAATGAAAAGGTTGAACTGAGAATGATTCCAGATGAAGAAACCGGGCTGACAGAGATTAGGTTCTGGCACAAAGGTAAACTGGTTGGAACACAAAAAGTCAAAAGCAATGACCTGAAAAGGGTGCATTTATGAGTGCGGTTTTAATTCTTAGCTAACATAATTTTCTGGATGTTAACTTTCTGGATTGACATTCAAAATTTGTAATTATATATTAAAGACAATGCTAAAATACAGACTCTGAAGTAGTAATTGGAGGCAATTATGAAGATTAAACCAGATAATTCAATAAAGAATATCGTTCCTGTTTCAGGAGACAAATCAAACCCAGCCAAAATCAGCAAAAAAGATGAAAAAGGCTTTGAGAAATTTTTGGAAGAGGCGAAGGCGGCAGGTGAGGGATTTGAGGTTGGAAGGACTAAGCACACAGAGGTCGTTCAACACATCCTTAAAAATGTCCAGCCTAAAGGGCTTCAGGTATTAAGAAAAAATGCAGTTCATACATTAGAAAAACTGTTTGCAACAATGGATATGTACAAAACCGCCTTACATAACGACAAAATAGATTTCAGCAGGATGCACACAATTGTTGCTGATATGAACAAAGAAAAAGATGAAATGCTTTCAGCAATGCTTGAGCTTCCAGAGGGTGATAACCTAAGGGACATTATGACAGGTGCCGCAGTATTGATATTAAACGAGACAAATAAATACTACAGAAACTATATGTATTAGTTCAGGCAATAACAGGGGCAGTCTCACATATTTCAAAATACAATTTCATCTCGCCAACCAGCTCTAAAACATTTTTTCTGATAGAAGCCTCAATATTGTAAAGTCTTATCTTGATTCCATATTTTTCCAGAATAGAGCCTATCTTTTTGTTAAAGATTATATTTAAGGCTGCAGGGTTAATATAGCGGACATTTCTAAAATCAAGCCCGATATCAATCTTTCCCTTTTTTACCGCCACTAATATCTTTTTTCTTAGCTTTTTTGCAGTAATATTATCCAGAACTCCATCCAGGTCAATCAATAGAGCCTGTAATTTTTCATTCTTCTTTATCTGCACCTTAAGAAAATAATCAATTTTGTCCATTGCCTCCTGTGCCTTGTCCTTAACTATCTCTATTGCATGTGGAATCAGGTTTTCAGTAGGCGTTGTCGGTATAGTTTTATTGAGGGTGGTAAGCAGGCCTGATAGAGGCGAAAGTTTCCCTTCAGGGAGTCTGTTCACCATTCGCCTGAAACCTACATTCAGAAAGAGTGTGCTTAAGAAACGATTCTGTTCAAAGTGCAGCAGCCTCTTTGCTATAGAGGGGATTGAATAGAACTGCTGAAATGCCCACCAATACCCTTCCTGAAGCCTTTCCGGACTTATATTCTTCGGTTTAAAAAGGACATGTCCTCCGTTATATTTCCCCCAATCCCTCTCTATGATTCTGCCTTCAGACTCCATTTTCTTTGACCATACAGTGCCAGGAAGGGGTGTCAATATATAGAATGTGGCAACATCTACTTTATTTTTCTCTAAGAACTTTATTGTCCTTTCAAATACCCCCTCGTCGTCATTATCAAACCCGAATATTATGCTGGCAGTAATGGCTATACCATGGTCATGGAATATCTTTATTGCGTCCTCATACTTATCAACATTATTGAAGGTCTTTTTTATCTGGGCTAAATTATCCGTAGATAATGTCTCTATGCCTACAAACATCCCGCCGCAGCCGGATTTTTCAGCCAGTTTCATCACCTCAAGGTCTTTTGTCATTGTGAGGCTTGCCTGACTCCCCCATCTTATTTTCAATGGTGCAAGCTTTCTGAAAAGCTCCTTTGCATATTTTGGATTCCCTGCAATATTGTCATCCACAAATGCAACAAAGCTGCTATCTATTGTTTCTACCTCTTTAATTACATCGTCAACAGGCCTCTGTCTATAACTCCTTCCGAAGAAATCTGTAACAGAGCAGAATTCGCATGAGAACGGACATCCCCGGGTAGTCTGGACAGTATTCCCTATATTATAGGACTTTATTTTTAATAGGTCTCTCCTTGGATGAGGCAGGTTTTCAAGACTGCATGGCTTGGCTGACTTATATATCTTTTTAAGACTTCCATTTTTAAAATCATCAATTACATTCTGCCAAACACCCTCAGCCTCCCCGACAACCACAGTATCGGCATTTTGTAGTGCTTCATTAGGCACTGCGGTAGGATGAATTCCACCTAAAACTACCTTCACGCCTCTATTTCTAAATTTTCTTGATATCTCATAAGCCCTCGGTGCATGTGCTGTCATTACGGTTATCCCGACCATATCAACATCTATATTGAAATCTATATCATCCAGATTTTCATCAATTATTGATACATCAACATCTTTTGGCGTGAGTGCTGCTACCATTGCAAGGGAAAGCCTTGCAAACCAGAAGGACCTCGCCTCCTTCTTTGAATGCTTCATATAAATATCTGTTTCTGCCGGTGATATTAAAACTAATCTCATCAAAACCTCCTTCTAATCCTTATTAAGATTAAATACTAACACAAAAGCTGCATTAATACAATTGGATAATGTAATGCGTAGGGAAAATTTTGATTGAGGAATATATTATGTTATACTTGTTAAAATTTCACAACTTCAATTTAATAAAAATAAAATGAATAATCAGTTTATCAAGGCATGTAAGAGGGAGAAGACAGATTACACACCTGTATGGTTGATGCGGCAGGCAGGCAGATACATGGAGGAATACAGGGCGATAAGGAGCAAACACTCCTTTTTA